>ERZ1026901.1098-NODE-1098-length-16997-cov-12.664325_pt1 | contig 16997 bp, 16 predicted proteins | sample MGYA00380179_ERZ1026901 | MGnify/ENA primary metagenome ERZ1026901 (study PRJEB33269, sample SAMEA4719815) | human gut metagenome | biome: human-associated habitat; feature: organic feature; material: feces | place: Cameroon | collected 2013-10 ... | reverse complement strand
GCTCGGAGATGTGTATAAGAGACAGCATCGAGGGGCGGCGGGGGCTTTCCGGCTGCGATTTTTCGCCCCTTCCGGACCGCATCTTCGCCTCCACGCTAGCCTGTGCCGCCGCTGCTGCCGGAGGGCGGGTGGAGCTCACCGGATGCCCGCCCGCGCTCTATGCGCCGGTGCTGGAAATTCTGGAACAAATGGGCTGCACCGTGGAGCGGGGCGCAGACCGGGCCGAGGTGGCCCGTTTCGGGCGGCTGTACGGGGCGGGCCGGGTCTTCACCGGGGTGTACCCGGGTCTCGCCACCGACGCTGCGCCCCTGCTGGCCGCCGCCATGCTCTGCGCCGAGGGAGAGAGCAGCATCGAGGATGTCATCTTCGAGCGACGATTCGGCTGCGCGGAGGGCTTCGAGCGGCTGGGCGGGCGGGTAAAACGGTCGGGCCGGGTGCTCTCCGTCGGCCCGCTGCCGGAAAGCGGCCTCCACGGCGCCGCCCTCACTGCGCCCGACCTGCGGGGCGGCGCGGCACTGGTGGTGGCGGCTTTGTCGGCACAGGGAAAGAGCTTCGTGGAAGAGACTCGTCATATCGACCGGGGCTATGCCGGCCTGTGGGAAGTCCTGGCCTCTTTAGGGGGACGAATTGGCAGAGAAATGCCGCCCCCTGACGCCGCTGTGAAAAAAATACCATCGAAAAAGCAGATTTATCTTGCATTCGGGGCCAAAAGATGATACGATACTGTTATATAGTAGCAGTAATGTTGAGTTCTATCCTGCGCCAAGGCGCGGTCTACGATAAAATCCGATGGAGGACAATGATATGGCACTCATGCTCGACGAAGAAATGGACGAAAACGTAACGACGATAAAGGTCATCGGCGTGGGCGGCGGCGGCGGCAACGCCGTCAACCGCATGGTCAGCGACGGCCTGCAGGGCGTTGAATTTATCGCAATGAACACCGACCAGCAGGCACTGGCGAAGAACCATGCCGCCACCAAGGTGCAGCTGGGCTCCAAGCTCACCAAGGGCCGCGGCGCAGGTGCCGACCCCGAGATCGGCCAGCGCGCTGCCGAGGAGAGCAAGGACGAGATCGCAAACGCTCTGAAGGGCTCCCAGATGGTCTTCATCACCGCCGGTATGGGCGGCGGCACCGGCACCGGTGCTGCTCCTGTGGTGGCCGAGGTGGCACACGACCTGGGCATCCTGACCGTGGGCATCGTCACCAAGCCCTTCTCTTTTGAGGGCAAGCGGAAGATGGGTCTGGCTGAGCAGGGCATCGCAAATCTGCTGATGCATGTGGACAGCCTCATCGTCATCCCCAACGAGCGCCTGAAGATGATCAGTCAGGAGAAGATCACCCTGATGAACGCCTTCCAGGCCGCTGATAACGTGCTGCGTCAGGGCGTCGAGTCCATCTCCGCCCTGATCAATGTGCCGGCCTTCATCAATCTGGACTTCGCCGACGTGCGCTCCATCATGAAGGACGCCGGCTACGCTCACATGGGCGTCGGCAGCGCCAAGGGTGCCGGCAAGGCTGAGAACGCCGCCAAGGCCGCTATCTCCTCTCCGCTGCTGGAGACCAGCATCGCCGGCGCACACGGCGTCATCATCAACATCACTTCCAGCCCCGACATCGGTCTGGAGGATGTCGAGACTGCCGCCGGCCTCATCACCCAGAGCGCACATCCCGATGCGAACATCATCTGGGGTACTGCCTTCGACGAGAACCTCTCCGATGAGATGCGCGTCACCGTCGTGGCCACCGGCTTTGACAACAAGGCCGCTGACGGCCTGCGCGGCACTCTGGGTACTGCTGCCGCCGGTACTGCTCCCGGCGTGACGGCTTCTGCTCCGTCCGCTGTCTTCAGTGCCGAGGTCAACACTCCCTCCGCCGCTTCCGGCAGTGCTTCTGCCGCCAAGCCCGTGGAAGAGGAGAACAGCGACACCAGCTACTACGACGACCTGCTGGCGATTCTGAACAAGCGTAGATAAGCGCAAGAATAGAGAACCCCTTGCGCAGAAAAAGCGGAAGGAGGCCGTACCGTGGAGCAGCAACAGACAAAGCTGCCGCTGGAGTGGCTGAGCAGCCGCCGGACGCCGGAGCTGCATCGGCTGGAACAGCTCTGCCGGGAGACAGCCCGGGAGCATCGCTGCGCCCAGCGCAGACTGCAGGAGGTGGAAGAGGCGATGGCATCCGAACGGGAGAAGTCATGCCCTGAGGCTCTGCCCGCTGCGTCCGGGCCGACTCAGCTCGAGCAGCTGAGCCGGAAGCTCAACGCGGCCAACGCCGAGCTTCGCCGCTATGAGACACGGATGTTCGCCTACGAGCGCACCATGCTGGCCCTGCGGAAGGAGAACGCCGAGCTGACCGCCCGGTGTGAGGAACTGCGGAGCGAGCTGGACAAAATATCCACCGCCCCGCTGCGGCTGGATGTTCCGTCCATACAGCCCGCGGTCCCGTTCCCGGAGACGGCTGCACAGACACCGCCTGCTGCGGACCGTCAACCGAAAACAAAGCTGGAACACCTCGGCGACGAGGTCCTGGCCAAGCTTGCGAAGCTGATGCCGTAGCCCTCTCCGTCATTGCTTCGCAATGACACCTCTCCCAAAGGGAGAGGCTTTGGCATACCGGGCCACTTTCTACTGGACGCCTGAGGCGCAATATAGCGTAAAAGGGCGGGCCTTGCTACAGAGGGCAGGCTCGTCTTTGTACAACCTCTCCGTCACGCCTACGGCGTGCCACCTCTCCTTGTAGGAGAGGCTTTGGCAGTCCCCGCAAAGTGAACGGTTTCGCCAGAGGCTCCCCTACTAGGGGAGCTGTCGAACGAAGTGAGACTGAGAGGTTGTACGAAGGGAAGCCTGACCGTGAGCCGCCAGCGGGCTTGCCCTCTCCGTCATTGCTTCGCAATGACACCTCTCCCAAAGGGAGAGGCTTTGGCATACCGGGCCACTTTCTACTGGACGCCTGAGGCGCAATATAGCGTAAAAGGGCGGGCCTTGCTACAGAGGGCAGGCTCGTCTTTGTACAACCTCTCCGTCACGCCTACGGCGTGCCACCTCTCCTTGTAGGAGAGGCTTTGGCAGGCAGGGTCACTTCCTACTGCCTGCTGAAAGCTCAATATAACGCAAAAAAGAGTGCCCTGCTACAGAGGCTAGTAGCAGCTTGACAAGGAACATTGTTCCGAAGCTGCTGCCCTCTGTAGCAGGGCATTCCTGTTTTTGATATAAAGAAACTTTGCTCGTCCAGCGTGGACTTTACCGGTACGCCAGTGCCTCCCCCTTTGGGGGAGGTGTCACCGAAGGTGACGGAGAGGGCTAGCGCTGTTCCAGCAGATAGGTCGCCTCGAGGTCGGCGATGTGGAGCTTGACGGCGAGAGGGTACTTCTCGAAGGCCCCCGACAGGGCAAAGCTGCCGCCCCGGACGGCGTCGTCGAAGCCGCCCATGTGCCAGCGGATGGCCACGGCTTCTTCCACCTTCAGCTTCATGAACCGCTCGATGAGGAAGACGCTCTTCTCGCCATGGCCGTAGGGGAACATGTCCTCCACGCTGTAGCTGGGGACCTTCTCCCACTGGCCCGTCGCTTCGTTTTTCACGTTGCGGGTGCCTTTTTTGTAGAAGTTGGCCTTGCACAGGTCGTGGAGCAGTGCGCAGATGGCGAAGGTCTCCTCGCTGTCCTCGTCCGGCGTGAAGAAGGTGCCGTGGAGCACGCGGTAGACGTTCAGGCTGTGCGCACACAGCCCGCCCTCGCAGGCCCCGTGGAAGCGGGTGGACGCCGGCGCGGAGAAGAAGTCCGTCTTGCTGTCCATCCAGTCCAGCAGCTTCTCGCTGCCGGGCCGGGTGACGTGGGTGCGGAATATCTCCAGAAATTCCTCGCGGTCCGTCATCTTACAGCTCCATATCCTCGAGGATGCCCTTCAGGATGGCCAGCTCGTCGTGGCTCAGGGAGATGCCCTTGCCCATGCGGGTGCCGTCCGGGGACCAGTCGCGGATGTCGTACTTGGGTTCGCCTTCGTTCCAGCTGATGAGGTTGAGCTGGCGCTCCCAGCCGCGGGGACGCTCTCCGAGGACTGCGATGCGCTCAACGATCTCGTATTTGATTTCTGCCATAGTGCATTACCTGCCTTTGCTTTGTTTGCTACCATAATAAAAGAAGCGCACGAAGATTTCAACAGGTAATTGGAAAATAATTTCTGAATTTTACATCTCTTTCAACCGTAAGGCGCTTCTTCGCGCCACTCTACCAGCTGTAAAACGCCGCTCTGGTCTTCGTCGGGCGCAGGTTCGCGGCTGTGAAGATGCTGCTCGGCCCCGAAAAGCCCGCCGCCGTACTGGGTCATCACCCCCGGCGACCGCCCGGCCAGATACTCGGCGGCGTTCTTCTGCCGACAGGCTGCAGGGGTGCCGTCGGTCATGGGGATGCCGCAGTCCGGACGGGGCTGCGGGACTTCCGGCGGCGGGAGCTGCACATCCGGGCCGTCCGGCTGCGACGGCGGCTGCTGGGAGCCGCAGCCCGGCTTTGGCGGTTCCGTGACGGGCGGCTGACCGGGTTCCGCGCCCAAAGGCGGGCTGACCACGCTGCTCGTCTCCTCCGGCGGGCCGCTCGGCCCGGGCGCATCCTCAAGCTTATGGCGGATGAAGGGCGTCAGAGATTCCATAAAAAACACCTCCGCCCCTAGGATGCCCGGCGGCAGGGGCAATCATGCACAAAAAAATCCCCCCGGGGCTCCGGGGGGAGAGGTGCTGCGCTGTGTTACGGGGTGGGGATTTCCGACACCACCACGGCAAACCGGACCTTGACCTTTTTGCCGTTGGTGTCCGTAAAGCTGGTGGTGATCAGGCCGATCTGGCGTTCACCGGCCAGATCGATATTTGATGTGTTAATGTAGGCGTAGTGTGCATTCAGGTTGATGGCCTGCTTTCCGGCATCCTTGTCGTACTTGCCGCAGTAGAGGCAGACGACCTTGTTAGAGAGGGCGGGGTTACTTGAGAAGTAGGAGCGAATTGTCGGGAGAGAGGCGCTGTCGTCGGTATAAACCACCTTGACAGCAGTTTCAAATCTGGGGTCCGCTGCCCACATTTGCAGCTTGGCATCCAGCTCGGCAGAGGAGGTATAGGTAATGGTCGTCTTACGCTCATGGCCATTGTCATAATCCGCCATAGCCTTTGCAATGCTCTTGTGGGAGGCCGAGCTTCCGGTGCCGCAGCCTGTAAGCAGGGCCAGTGCCATCACCCCGGCAAGGGCGAGGGCAAGGATCTTTTTCATAGCGTTCATAGTTGTTCCTCCCTGTGTTCATGCAGGCTGTTAACCTGCGGTATGATCATAGATGATCACGGCGATGCGGTAGCTCTTTTCCCCTCTTGTTACAAGCCGGGTGGCGCACTTGACAGCGGTCAGTCTTCCTCTAGAGCTATGAAGTGGCAGTCCGCCCCATAATATAAGGGGCATAACACGCATGGTCTGGTGCAGCTCGCTCTGCTTGCTGTCTACCTCGCAGGCGTAAAGATTCACGGTATAACCGTTTTCGTAGTTGCTAAAAACGTTCCGCAGGGTTGTGTATGTAGAGGCATTCGGAGAAATAGTCCAATCGCCGTGATCATTCAGCCAGGAGGCCTCAAACATTTCAGCAACAGTCTTTATCTCAGGGACATCGTGGGTGATGGGAACGTCCTTATAACCAAGGTTCTCGCTGAGGAAAGCAGCCATATACTCCTCCACCAGCCGGTCGCCGCTTTTCCCACTGCTGCAGCCGGTGAGGATGGTGAGCAGCATCACTCCGGCAAGGGCCATGGCCAGCAGCTTTTTTGTTAATTTCATTACAGTTCCTCCTTCAAAGCAGATCGATAGTATTCTCCAGCCCCCGTGGGGAGTTGGTAATACCATAATAAGAGATGTTCCTAGTTGATGTCAAGGAAAAATGAAAAAATCATCAAAAGAATGAAGTTTTTCTTTTTTTTTTATGCAAAATATACAAAAACACCCCGGGGCCAAAGGGGCCTCGGGGTGTGGAAAAGGGACTGAGCAGGCAAAAGACTTTCTGAAAGACGCGGCCCTGAGAAGGCAGGCGATGCGGAAGAGAAGGGAAGCGGTCACACAAGGACCTCCACCGTGCTCCCCCCGCTGCGGGCCTTTTTTACGACCACCTGTTTGTCGATGCGCTCCTTGAGCGCGGCGACGTGGGAGATGATGCCCACGAGGCGGTCGCCCTCGGTGAGGCCGGCGAGGACCCGGATGGCCTGCTCGAGGCTCTCGTCGTCCAGCGAGCCGAAGCCTTCATCGAGGAAGAGGGTGTCCAGCCGGATGCCGCCCGCCGCGCTCTGGACCTCGTCCGAGAGGCCCAGAGCCAGCGCCAGTGAGGCTTTGAAGCTCTCGCCGCCCGAGAGGGTCTTGACGCTGCGGCGGGTGCCGTTGTAGTGGTCGATGACGCCGAGGTCGAGGCCGGACTGGCTGCGCTGGTTCTCGGCGCCCACCCGCTCCAGCTCGTACTGCCCGGCGGTCATCTGCATGAGGCGGGTGTTGGCGTGGACGAGGATGGCGTCGAGGTAGTTCATCTGGATGTAAGCCTCAAGGCGTATCTTCTGTTTGCTGCTGAGGGTGCCGCCCGCCGTGGAGGCGAGGGCGTTCACCCACTGCCAGCGGCGTTCCAGCTCCGCCCGGGCGGCGGCGTGCTGACGGTAGAGGTCAGCGGCCTTCCGGTTGGGCAGGAGGCGGGCCGTCAGGGCCTTTTCCTGAGCCGCGAGAGCGGCGCGCCGGGCCGTCAGGGCGTCTCGCTGGGATTCGAGGGCGGGCAGGTCGGCGGCTTCGCCCGCCTCCGTCTGCTGGGCCGTCAGGGCCGTGACTGCGGCCTCGGCAGCGGCGCAGTCCTGCCGGGCCTTGGCCAGAGCCGACGCGGCGGCATCCATCCCGGCCCGAAGGGCGCGGCGCTCGCTTTCCAGCCCGGCCAGCGCCCGGCGGGCTTCCTCCCGGCCGGCGGCGGGCAGAGCGGCCCGGGCCTCGGCACACTGGGCCTCCAGAGCCTTGGCGGAGGCGGACTGGCGGGCGGCTTCCTCGGCGGAAGCCCGTGCCTCGGCCTCGAGGGCGGAGCGCTGGGCGGTCTTTTTCTGCCGCTCGTCCTCCTGCCGGGCCTTGGCGGCGAGGGCGGCGGCATTCTGCTTCTGAGCCTTGTCGAGGGCTTCCTGTGCGGCGTGCAGGGCCTCGCTTTCTTCGGCCAGAGCCGTCTTTAAGAGCGAGACGGTCAGCTTCACCGGCCCCTCCGGTGAGGTGAAGCGCTCCGGCAGCAGGGCCTCGGCGTCCCGGCGGAGGGTGGCTTTGGCCTCCCGGTCTGCGGCCACGGCCTTGGCGGCGGCCGCACTGGCTTCCTGTGCGGCGTGGTCGGCCTCGTCGGCGGACTGTCTGGCCGCGTCCACCCGGGCCTGTGTGGGGGCTTCGGCGGGCAGAACGGCCCGCTTCGGGTGATGGGTGCTGCCGCAGACGGGGCAGGGAGAACCCTTCGTCAGACTCTCGGCCAGCAGGCCCGCCTGCGCGTTGAGAAAGGCCCGCTCGAGGTGGTCGCGGAGGGCGTGGGCGCGCTCCTTTGCGCCGTCGGCGAGAAGATAACGCTCCTGGGCCTGCCGTGCGGCCTGCCCCCGGTGCTGCCCCTCGGCGAGGCTCCGGGCCAGCTGCGCGAGGGCCGTCTCCCGCCGGGCCAGCTGTTCGGCCCGGGCCTCGAGGCTCACCTTCTCGGCCTCCGCGCCCCCAAGGGCGGCGAGACTCTGCTCCAGAGCCGTCAGCTCTCCGTCCAGCTGCCCGAGGGCGGCGCGGCGCTTTTCGGCTCTGGCGTTTTCGAGGGCGGCGGCGTCCCGGGCGGCAGAAAGCTTCTTTTCGAGGCTGTCCAGCCCGTCGAAGGCCGCGAGGTCGGATTTTGCCCGCTCGAGCTTTCCGGCCAGCGCGTCCAGCGCGGCGGCATCCCCGGCGTGGCGGGCCGCTTCGGCCTCGGCGGCGTCCAGAACGGGCCGCAGAGCGTCCTGACGGGCCTGCGCGGCGGTCAGCTCGAGGCGGAGCTTCTCGGCCTGTTCGGCCCGGCCCAGCGTCTGCTGAAGCTTGTCCAGCTCTGCCTCAGCCCCAGTCCGGGCGGCGGTGGCGGCGCTCAGCGCCTGCTCCTGCCCGGCCAGCAGGGCGTCCAGAAGGGGAAGCACCCCTTCCGGCGACGCCTGCCCGCCCGCCTCGCAGAGGGGGGCCAGCCCGGCCAGAACGGCTTCGTCGGCGTCCCCCTCGGCCCAGCTCAGGCCGGAGAGCAGCTGCCCGATGCGGACGCTCTGCTCCTCCCGCTGGCGGGTGAGGGCGGCGTTCTCGGCCTGCAGCCGCTCCTGGAGACGCTGGTAGGGCTGGGTGCGGAACAGCTTGCGGAAGATCTTGCTCCGCTCCTCGGTGGAGGCGTTGAGCAGCCGGGTGAACTGCCCCTGAGCGATCATGGCGATCTGGGAGAACTGGTTGTAATCCAGCCCGATGATGTCCACCACGGCGGCGGTGACGTCCTTGGCCCGGGTGACGGGCGGGCGGCCGTCGGCGTAGGTGAGGCAGGCGTCGGCCTTTTCGGTGGTAAAGCCCTCGCCCCGGGCTTTCGGGCGGAGGTATTCGGGGTTGCGGCGGACGGTGCAGCGCTGTCCCCGCACCTCGAATTCCAGCTCCACGAAGGTGGGGGTGCCGGGCTCGGCGTACTTGCTGCGGAGCATGGCCCCCTCCCGGACGCCGCCGCTGGAATGGTCGTAGAGGGCGTAGGTGATGGCGTCGAAGAGGGTGGTCTTGCCTGCGCCGGTGTCGCCGGTGACGAGGTAGAGCCCGCCTCTGCCCAGCTGGGCGAGGTCCAGAACGGTCTCGGCGGCGTAAGGCCCGAAGGCCGACAGGGTCAGTTTCAGGGGCCTCATGCTTCGTCCTCCTTCCAGATGTCCTCGATGAGCGATTGGCAGAACGCCGCCTGTTCGTCGGAGAGGGGCTGGCCGTTCTGGGCTTCGTAAAAGGCCGCAAAGTGCTCGAGGGGCGTCTTGCTCTCGGCCCGTGCAGCGGCGTCGGGCGTCTCGGCGGCCCGGGTGCGGCGGTTGTCGTAGTCCAGCCGCATGAGGTTCGGGTAGATGACCCGCAGCCGGGCCAGCGCGTCGGGGACGTCCTGCTCGTCGGTGAGGGTGATGTGGAGGTAGTCGTCTGTCGGCGTGCCGTCGTAGGCCCGGCGGTCGGTGAGCTCCATGTAACTGCCCCGCAGCTCCCGCAGGTCGTGCCGGGGGGTGAGAGGCGCGGCCTCGAAGCGGACGCTGCCCTTTTCGCCCAGGGTGACGAAGAGGGCGGCTTTGTGCTGATGGGCCTCGGAGAAGGAATATTTGAGGGGACTGCCCGCGTACCGGACGGTGTCCCGCCCCACCTTCTGGGGACTGTGGAGGTGGCCCAGAGCCACATAGTCGAAGCCCTCGAAGAGGGAGACGTCGATGCTGTCCACCCCGCCCACGCTGGGCTCTTCGCTCTCGCAGACCGCCGCCCCGGCCACGAACTGGTGGGCCACCAGCACATTCCGGCGGGCGGGGTCGGGTGTACAGGCGTTCAGCACGCAGCCGATGGCGTCGTTGTAGCTCTCGATCTTCTCGTCCGGGAAGACGTGCCGCACGGCGGCGGGCTTCAAAAAGGGCAGGAGCCAGATGTCCACCGGGCCGTATTCGTCCGTCAGGGTGATGGGCGCGGGTGGTGCGGCAAAGACCGGGCTGACGTACACCCGGCTCCCTGCCAGCAGCCGTGCGCCGAAGGCGATGCGGTCTGCCGAGTCGTGGTTGCCGCTGACGGCAAAAACGGGCAGTCCCCGCGCCGCAAGCTCGGTGAGGAACCAGTCCAGCAGCCGCACCGCCTCGGCGGGCGGCACGGGCTTGTCGTAGAGGTCACCTGCCAGCAGAACGCCGTCTACGGGCCGGGCGTCCAGCAGGGAGAGAACCTGCTCTAAAATGTATCGCTGGTCGTCCAGCATGGAGAATTCGCAGACCCGCTTGCCCAGATGCAGGTCGGAGAGGTGTAGGAAACGCATGGGGACACCGCCTTTCGTTGGGATGATTTTATTATAGGAGAGTTGGGGGCGTTTGTCGAGGGGGCAACGGCGACGACCGCCGCCAGTGGCGGAAACAGGGAGGAGCTGTTGGGGCCGCGGCCAGCAGGATGCGAGGCCCGCACCAAGGGCCGAAGCAGACGCTGGGAGCCGCAACCCGGGTACGAAGCACCTCTGGCGAGCCGGGCAGGCCCACGCTGGACGCTGAAAGTTTTTTGATTTCGGAAACAGTAGTGCCCTGCCACAGAGGGAAAGTGTCTTTGTAAACTTTCCGCGCACCGCTTGACTTTTGCGCGGGATGGCATATAATAAAGATGATGAAAGTGGTAGCACATCAGGTATGTGACTCACCAAAAGAGAAGACCCCCTCCCGGAGCGGCTATCTCCGAAAGGGGGTCCTTTTTAGTGCTTACGGCCCGAGAACCATCCGTCAAGCCACTTGCAGATGTAGTAAGAAATTACATTTGCTGCGACGGATAGAATGAAAGTAGTAATATCAGGCATTGCGCTCACCTCCCTCCCGGTAAAATGGGCGGGGTAGGCCGCAAAGCAAGTATAACATACTTTTCGACAAAAAGATACATCAAATCGAAAAGAGCCTCCCCTTTCGGGAGGCTCTTCCGTCTTCACGTCACGCGGCAGGGAACATCTTTTCCCAGGTGTCTTTGCCCACGGAGCCGTCGGAGGTCAGGCTGTGGCGGGTCTGGTAGCGCTTGACGGCGGCGACGGTGCTGGCACCGAATTTGCCGTCGGTGGTGAGCCGCTCGCCATCGGTGTTGAGCTTCTGCTGCACCAGCCGGACACAGCCGCCCGCGCTGCCGCTCCGCAGCACGATGCCGGGGTAGGGGACGGTGAGGCCGTGTTTGGCCGTGTAGCGGGCGTAGAGCACGTTCCAGGTGTTCGCGCCCACTTTGCCGTCCTCTTTGAGGCCGTACCGGAGCTGGAACTCCCGGACAGCCTTCTCGGCGTTTGCGCCGAACGTTCCGTCCACGGTGAGGGCGGCGTGCCAGGTGCAGCTGTCCCGGATGCCGTTGAGCCAGGTCTGCACGAGGGCCACGTCCGGGCCGGAGCTGCCGCGCCGGATGAGCGAGTAGTAAGCAGGGATTGCCATAGTGTTGTCACACTCCTTCCGCGCTCATCCTATGCGGCGTGCCGATGGCCTGTTCACCCGGCCAGCACCACGTCCTCCCGGGGCGCGGTGAGGCCGTCCCACCACTCCACGAACCGGAACCGAACGATATATTCCCCGCAGACAAGGTCATTTTCGGCAGGCGTGTCGTACCCGCCGCAGGCTGACCGGCAGAGACCCGGGTAGAGCACACACCACCAGTTCCGGCCCGCCCGCCGCGTCCCGATGTCCAGCCGCACCGCGTCGTACCGCCCGGCGGGCAGAGCCCCGCCGTCATAGCGCCGGGTGGGAAAGTACATATTCACGAGGCAGGCTTTCACCGGTGTACGGATGCCGAGAGCGGCCAGTGTCTGGCGGGCCGTCAGCTCGAAGCGGACGAGGTTTTCCGCCGCCCACGCCCGGGCATCGGCCCGGCTGTCCGCCGGGCAGGCTTCGTCGGTGAGGGCCAGCACGGCGTCCCGGACAGCCAGCTTCGCGCTCTGGTCGCGCAGGGAGTCGGTGTCGGCCCGGATGTGGAGCCGCAGGGTGTCGGCGGAAAGCTGGTCGGCGGTGGTGAGCTGGCTCTGCGCCCAGCCTGCCCCCAGCGACAGCAGAAGACAGAACAGCAGCGAGGCGCACAGCGCCCCCATTTCGCGGCGGGATAACATAAAAAACAGGCCCCCTCATGGAAAGTTTATCCAGAGGATGGGCCTGTTTTTAGAAAATTATTCTTTAATTCTTCAGCGACTGCATCGGGGCGGGGAGTCTGCCGCCGCGGTTGATGAAGACGGAGGGGTCACGCTGGTTGACCGGCATGATGGGGCCGTAGCCCAGCAGGCCGCCGAAGTCCAGCACTTCGCCCGCCTTGCGGCCGATGGCCGGGATGACGCGGACGGCGGTGGTCTTGCTGTTGACCATGCCGATGGCGGCTTCGTCGGCGATGAGGGCGCTGATGACGGCAGGGGTGGTGTCGCCGGGGATGATGACCATGTCGATGCCCACAGAGCAGACAGCCGTCATGGCCTCCAGCTTTTCAATGGTGAGGCAGCCGCACTCGGCGGCGTGGATCATGCCGTCGTCCTCGCTGACGGGGATGAAAGCGCCCGACAGGCCGCCGACATGGTTGGAGGCCATGACGCCGCCCTTCTTGACAGCGTCGTTGAGCAGGGCGAGGCAGGCGGTGGTGCCGCAGCAGCCGCAGGTCTCAAGGCCCATCTCCTCGAGGATGTTGGCCACGCTGTCGCCCACGGCGGGGGTGGGGGCCAGCGACAGGTCGATGATGCCGGCGGGTACGCCCAGCTCTTTGGAGGCGAGGTTTGCCACCAGCTGGCCCACGCGGGTGATCTTGAAGGCGGTGCGCTTCACCAGCTCGGCCACCTGGTCGATGGGGGCGTCCTTGGGCAGGCGAGCCAGCGCGGCGCGGACCGCGCCGGGGCCGGAGACGCCGACGTGGATCTCGCAGTCGGGCTCACCGGGGCCGTGGAAGGCACCCGCCATAAAGGGATTGTCCTCGGGCGCGTTGCAGAAGACCACCAGCTTTGCTGCGCCGATGCACTGACGGTCGGCGGTGAGCTCGCTGGCCTTCTTGACGGCCTCGCCCATCAGCTTGATGGCGTCCATGTTCAGGCCCGCCTTGGTGGCACCGATGTTCACCGAGCTGCAGACGATGTCCGTCTCGGCCAGTGCGCGGGGGATGGACTCGATGAGGCGCAGGTCGCCCGCCGAGAAGCCCTTGTGGACGAGGGCGGTGTAGCCGCCCACGAAGTTGACGCCCACCTTCTTGCCGGCGGCGTCCAGCGTCTTGGCAAAGTCCACCGGGTCGGCGTCCGGGCAGGCGCCCAGCAGCATGGCGATGGGGGTGACGCTGATGCGCTTGTTGATGATGGGGATGCCGTACTCGGCGCTGATGTGCTCCACAGCCGGAACGAGCCGGGCGGCGCGGGTGGTGATCTTGTTATAAATTTTTTCGCAGGCTTTCCTGGGGTCCGGGTCGATGCAGTCCAGCAGGCTGATGCCCATGGTGACGGTGCGCACGTCCAGATTGTCCTGCGTGAACATCTCGATGGTCTCGAGGATGTCGCCGGTGTTCATCATGCTCATAATCGTTTGCCTTTCTCTTCTGAGGCTCTCCTTCGTACAACCTCTCAGTCTGCTTCGCAGACAGCTCCCCTAGTAGGGGAGCCTCTGGCGAAGAGGCGAGGCTTCGCGAAATGCCAAAGCCTCCCCTCGGTAGGGGAGGTGGCAGCGCGTAAGCGCTGACGGAGAGGTTAAATCGTGTGCATCGCGTCGAAAACTTCCTGGCGGGTGAGGCTGATCTGCATCCCCATCTCAGCGGCCAGAGCGTCCATCTTCTGGTGCAGCTCCTCGTGGGAGATGCTGCACTTGGAGATGTCCACCAGCATGATCATGGCGAACATGCCCTGCAGGATGCTCTGGGTGACGTCCTCGATGTTGATGTTCAGCTCACTGCAAAGGCCCGAGACGCGGGCGACGACGCCCACGGTGTCGTGGCCGATGACGGTAATGAATGCTTTCATAATTCCTACCCCTTCTGTTATAGTGTTAGACCTCTCCGTCACGGCTGCGCCGTGAGGGCAGGCTTGCCTTCATACAACCTCTCAGTCTGCTTCGCAGACAAGGCCGGGTTGCGGCACCCAGCATCCGCTACGCTCCGCTTGCGTCTTGCTGGCCGCGGCCCCAACAGCGACTCCCTGCTTCCGCCACTGGCGGCGGTCGTCGTCGTTGCCCCTGGTAGGGGAGCCTCTGGCGAAGAGAAAAAGCTTTACGAAATGCCAAGGCTTCCCCTCGGTAGGGGAGGTGGCGCAGCGGCAGCTGCGACGGAGAGGTTTTCTCAAGTATAGCAGATTTCACGAAAAATGAATACTCTTTTTGGAAAAAAGAGCAGGGGAAACGGGAAAAAGAATGTCTATCTCCGGCAGAACGTGCAAAAAACCAGATGCAAACTGCCGGGCAGTGTGCTATACTTATCTATAAATATCGCCACAGGCTGAACAAAGGAGAGACAACGATGGAACAGCTTCTGAAGATCCTTGAAGACAATGCCCGGATGTCGGTGGAGGACATCGCGGCCATGCTGAATAAATCCCCCGCCGAGGTGGCGGCTATGATAGACCTGGCCCGGGCGCAGGGCATCATCAAGGGCTACAAGACCCTCGTGGACTGGGAGAAGGCCGGCGTGAACCGGGTGGAAGCCGTCATCGAGCTGAACGTCAGCCCCAAGAAGAGCCGCGGCTTTGACGAGATCGCCGCCACCATCGCCTCCTTCGACGAGGTGGAGAGCGTGCTGCTGATGAGCGGCGGCTACGACCTGCAGCTGGTCATCAAGGGCCAGACCTTCCAGGAGATCGCCCTCTTTGTGGCAAAGCGGCTGTCGCCGCTGGACGATGTGCTGTCCACGGCCACCCATTTCGTGCTCCGCACCTACAAAAAAGAGGGCCGTCTGTATCAGGACGAAGAAATCGATGAAAGAGAGTGCACCGTGCTGTGATGGATTACGATAAACTGATCGCGCCTGCCGCTGCGGCCATGCGCCCCTCCGGCATCCGCAAATTCTTCGACCTCGCCGCCGAGATGCCCGAGTGCATCAGCCTCGGCGTCGGCGAGCCCGACTTCAAGACCCCCTGGGCCGTCCGTGAGGCGGGCATTGAAAGCCTCGAGCATGGCCGCACCCGCTATACTTCCAACGCGGGTCTGAAAGAGCTGCGGGCCGAGATCGCCCGCTATCTCGACCGCCGGATGGGCCTGAAATACGACCCGGCAAAGGAAGTCCTCGTCACCGTCGGCGGCAGCGAGGCCATCGACATGTGCATCCGCACTCTGGTGCAGCCCGGCGATGAGGTCATCATCCCGGAGCCATGCTTCGTCTGCTACGAGCCCATCACCACCCTGTCCGGCGGTGTGCCGGTCCATGTGGCCTGTCGTCAGGAGGATGAGTTCCGCCTCCGGGCCGACGCCCTGAAAGCCGCCATCACCCCGAAGACCAAGCTCCTCATCATGCCCTTCCCCAACAACCCTACCGGCGCGGTGATGGAGCGGGAAGACCTGGAGGCCGTCGCGGAAGTCCTGCGCGGCACCAACATCATGGTGCTGTCGGATGAAATTTACGCGGAGCTGAACTACGGCCTGCAGAACCACGTTTCCATCGCCACGCTGCCCGGCATGGCCGAGCGGACGGTGGTGGTCAACGGCTTCTCCAAGACCTACGCCATGACGGGCTGGCGGCTGGGCTATGCCTGCGGCCCCGCGCCCATCATCAGGATCATGACCAAGATCCACCAGAGCGCTATCATGAGCGCCCCCACCACCAGCCAGTACGCCGCCATCACGGCCCTCAAGGACTGCGACGGCGAGATCGAGCGGATGCGCAACGAGTACAATATGCGCCGCCGCCTCGTGGTGAAGAGCTTCAACGATATGGGCCTGAGCTGTTTTGAGCCGCGGGGCGCGTTCTACGCCTTCCCCTGCATCAAGTCCAGCGGCATGAGCAGCGAGGAGTTCTGCACAAAGCTTCTGGAGCAGAAGCATGTCGCCATCATCCCGGGCAACGCCTTCGGTGCGTCCGGCGAGGGCTACGCCCGCGTGTCCTACGCCTACAGCGTGGAGCATCTGATGGAGGCCATCCGCCGCATCCGGGAGTTTTTGGACGAGAACTGCAAGTGAGGAGGAAAACCATGCGCGATCGTGTGACGGTCCTGGCCCCGGCCAAGCTGAATCTGGCGCTGGACGTGGTGGGCATCCTGCCCGGCGGCTACCACGCGCTGGATATGACCATGCAGGCCATCTCGCTCTATGAGCGGGTGGTCATCCGCCGCAGTCCCTGCCTCGATCTGGCCCTGCCCGGCAGCAATGTCAGGCCCGGCCCGGGCAACACCGCCATCAAGGCGGCGCTGGCGTTCTTCCACTATACGGGCCTGCTGGCGGGTGCAGACATCACCATCTATAAGAGCGTCCCCGTCCGGGCCGGTATGGCCGGCGGCAGCGCCGACGCTGCGGCTGTTCTGGTGGGTCTGAACGAGCTGTACGGCGCCCGCCTGTCCATGAGTGAGCTCTGCGCTCTGGGGGCCGGCATCGGCGCAGACGTACCCTTTGCCCTCATGGGCGGCACCTGCCGGGTGCAGGGCCTCGGCGACCTCATCAAGGCGCTGCCGCCCATGCCCGAGTGCTGGTTCACGGTGGTGATGCCCGGCTACGGCATCTCGACGCCGGAGGCTTTCGCGGCCTACGATAAAGTCGGCAGCAGCGTCCACCCCGACTGCGCCGCCCAGGAAGCCGCCATCCGGGCGGGCGACCTGGACGCTGTCTGCGCCGCTGCCGGCAACGCCCTCGAGGAGTGCAGCGGGGCCAGGGACAACGAGGCCATCAAGGCCGCCCTCCGGGAGAACGGAGCCGTCACCGCCCTCATGACCGGCAGCGGCGCGGCGGTCTTCGGCGTGTTCCGCACCGAAGCCGAGGCCAAAGCCGCCGCCGACGCCCTCCGCGCCCGCTGGCCGCAGGTCTATACGGCCCAGCCTGTCAGGGGAGGGGCTTGCGTAGTAAGAAGGTAAAAGGCTCTCCCTTTGGGAGAGCTGGCGCGTGAGCGCCTGAGAGGGCAAGGCTGCTGGCGGGGAAGCACAGGTGCAGCGCTCGTTTCGCGCTGACAAAGAGCCTGCCCATCGCTGCGCAGCGGCTCTTTCGTGCCGGGCTTGCCCTCTCCGTCATTGCTTCGCAATGCCACCTCTCCCAGAGGGAGAGGCTTTGGCAAGCCGGGCCACTTCCTACTGGACGCCCGAGGCGCAATATGGCGCAAAAGGGCGGGCCTTGCTACAGAGGGCAGCCGCTTCTGGACAAC
>ERZ1026901.1095-NODE-1095-length-17035-cov-6.496879_pt1 | contig 17035 bp, 14 predicted proteins | sample MGYA00380179_ERZ1026901 | MGnify/ENA primary metagenome ERZ1026901 (study PRJEB33269, sample SAMEA4719815) | human gut metagenome | biome: human-associated habitat; feature: organic feature; material: feces | place: Cameroon | collected 2013-10 ... | reverse complement strand
ATTCATTATTCTCTAAAATTTTTTGCTTCGCATGTTTTTATATGTTCTTTCATGTGGAGTTATTTTCTTCCTGCCCCTCTCTACAGTAGCTGCGCCTTGATGCCCAATGACAGGCCGAAGAGGTCCCAGAAGCCCATGCTGCCGGTGTGGACGAGGTGCATGACGTAGATGTCGTTGGTGCTCAGCTCGTAGAAGAAGCTGAGGCTCTTGATATATTTGCGGCGGTTGTTGGGCACGGCCTTTGTGAAGCGCTCGCCCACAAACACGTTCGGACGCAAGCGGGTGGAGAAAGGATAATAGCCGCTCTCATATTTTGTTGGCTGCTTGGTCCAGAAGTCGTGGCCGAACACCGTGTTCAGGTAGATGCCACATTGCAGCGGCTCAATGCTCCATCCGTTGTTTATGAAGATCGACCACGGAATGTAGTTTTGCTTCACCGTCATCGTGATCTTTGCGTTGTGACTGTCATATTTTGGCACAAACCCGAAGAGCAGCTGCGTCTCCCACTGTCGGCGACGGCCATAATCCCAGCCAATGCCCACCGACACCAGCCCCATGTTGCCGCAAAACTGTATGACGTGCTGCGTCGGTATGAGCGAGTTCCATTGTTTGCGGTAGCGGTGAATGCGTCGGTCGTATCGGCTTATCGTGTTTGTGGTGTCTGTCAGCGATGTGTCTATGTCTGTCTCGTCTTGCTGCAAGAAACAGGCTGCTTCAGCCGAGGTCGCGTAGAACAAGGCCGCCATGACGAGCAGCAGCTGGGCGAGCGCTGTTTTAAAAGTCGATAATCTCATAGCTGTAGTTTTCGTGGGTTATGGTGAAAATGTAATAATGTCGCTTCGGGGCGTTGCACACCTCATAGTAGATGGGTCCGTCGTCAAAAAAACGGTGTTGCTCCATCTGGTGTCCGTGTCCGTAAAGGCAGAACATGAGCCTTGGATACATCTTGGTGTAAAAGTTGAACGCCTTGGCCACGTTGTTGTTAAACTGCTCCGAGTAGGGTGGTGCGTGCATGCACAGCACCGTTCTGTCGAAGCGTTCGCCGTCTTTCGTCGTCTCTTGTTCCATGAAGTCGAGGTTTGGCACGGGCCGCGAGTAGTCATATTCTATGGCGTTGGTGTTAAGACACACAAACTTGACGCCTCCGGCAATGAAACTGAAGTCGGGGTCGCCAAAGATCACCTCATAGCTCTGGTTTCCCGTGCCCAGACAGTCGTGGTTGCCGAGCAGCGTCACGAACGGCACACTGAGACCCTTCAGCAGGTCACGGCTCCACTCAAACTCGCGCGTGCCGCCAAAATCGGTTATGTCGCCTCCGTGTACCACAAAGTCGATGCTGTCCTTTCGTCTGTTTATGTCTCTTATCTCGGCCTTCGTTTCATCGAACCATTGGTGTGTGTCGCTGATGAAGGCAAAGCGAATGGTGTCCTTGCCAAGCGTGGCTTTTTCTATCAGTGCCACCTGCTTGGCGTTCATGCCTTTCTCGCCTTTCACCCTCACATCGTAAGGATGCACGTCGAACACTTTGTCGCATGCCGAGAGCAGCACGGCCATTAAGGCTGCCGCCACCATTGTGGCTGTGTGTCGTGTTGTTGTCATCTGCTTTTATGGTTTTTATGTTCTTGTTGTGTTGCTTTCCTCATAGCTCTACTGTTGTTTTGTAAGCGCTCTTTTGTAAACTTGTTACAAATTTATCGAAAAAATCGGAATCAAGGATTGTTCTTTTCTTAAAAAAAAGCAACCATAAGAATTTATGAATATTAATGGTTACAAATGGACCATTTTCGTTAAAAGATCACGGAAAAAACATTGGTCTCAGTTTTGCATATTTATGCATTTTTCGGGCCTTTTTTAGAGCCGTTTTAAAAGAGCCCAACTTACGATTTGAAAGTGCCCATTTGACGTCCTCAAAGAGGCTCTTTGACGAGCTCATTAAGGCCCTTTGAGGAGCTCATTTGGGCCCTTTGACAAAACCACCCTGTTTTTAAGAGTTGTTAACAAAAACAATAAGTTAAACCCTGCTATATTTTGAAAACAAAAAGCAAAATATATGTTTCTGCTTACAACCGCTGTTTTGGATATTTATACGTTTCGTCTCTTGCTTTTGCATATTTATTCATTTTGTTCGCTTGTTTTGAGCTTTGTTTTCCTTCATAATTTCTCCTCACAAGTGTTAGACAAGAACGTCGCCGCGCTCGACTTTGTCGCTTGCCAGAGCGTCGCCGAAGGCGGCGAACATCCATAACCGCTGGTTGAGCTGCCGAAGGCAGCGAAGCCTGCGGTCCCATGAATGATGGTAAAATCGTCCTCGAAGAGGGCGAACATAAGCAAGCTGTGCCATTATTACCTATGTTCGCCCTCTTCGAGGACGTTTTTATTATATTGCTGTGAAACCGCAGGTTACGTTCGCTTCGCTCTCTTCACCAGCGGTTATGGATATTCGCCGCCTTCGGCGACGTTTGCTTGAGAATATGCACTTGCGAAAGTTAGACATGCGAAGTATGAGTTAAAATTTTGTCAGCATTGTTTAATTTCCCGTCAGCAAAGTTTAAAAATTTTGGCTTTTCGTGCAACAATGTCATTTGGCTTTGACAATGTTGACAACCAGAAGGTTATGCCTTGGGCGGAAAACCGCTGTGGCACGGGTGTTGCATTATGTTGAGTGAAAGCCGAAGCCAAAAGGGCCGAGGGGACGAGCGAGAGCTTGGAACCGAAGACCTGAGCGGTGGACCTTTCAAAAAACAGATAATTGATAAAAAACAAGTAGAAATCCCGAGGGAGGCGCAAGCCGAACAGAGGATGAGAAAAATAGAAATTAGGAGGTTTTTATTATGTTGTTAGCTCGTAGAAACAATAATCAGAATTGGTTGAACAATTGGTTTGACGACGATTTCTTTGATACGGCTTTGATGCCCCGCATGAACGCCACAGCTCCTGCTGTAAACGTTAAGGAGACAGCCGATGACTATACGATGGAAGTAGCTGTGCCTGGTCTTAAGAAAGAGTGGGTACGCGTAAACATCGACAATGATGGCAACCTCAAACTGGCTATCGAGAACAAGTTTGAGCACAAGGAAGAGAAGAAAGACGACAAGAACGGTGATGAGAAGCATGTCCACTATCTGCGTCGCGAGTTCTCTTACAGCAATTACGAGCAGACCTACGTTCTGCCCGACGACGTTGACCGCAACAAGATAAGCGCCAAGGTTGCTGATGGTGTGCTCACCGTGGTCATTCCTAAAGAGGTCAAGGAAGAGCAGAAGACCTTGAAGAACATTGAGGTCAAATAACGATAATTGGTTATAAAGCTTATTGGTTATAAAGCATAAAAGATAAAGGCAAACTCAAGAACCGTGAGGTTCAGCGAGTTTGCCTTTTTTTTATTTGTTGAAGCTACCAACGCTTGTCATTTCTTCTCGTTTTTCAAGATATAGAAGTTAAACTCCAGACCTCCTGTCGGGCGGTTATGTACGCTTATCTTTCCGCCATGCAGGAGCACGGCGTTCTTGACGATTGCCAGTCCGAGCCCCGTTCCGCCCATCTTTCTGCTGCGTCCCTTGTCCACGCGATAGAACCTCTCGAAGATGCGCGGCAGATGCTCGGCAGACACGCCCACACCGTTGTCGCTGAAAGAGAAGTGCCACTCGTCGCCCACCTCCTCGGCCGTGAGGTTTATCGTCGTTCCATCGCCGGCATAAGCAATGGCGTTGTCGGTGAGGTTACGGAACACGCTGTAGAGCAAGCTCTGGTTGCCCTTCACCACCAGATGCTCCGGCAGCTGGTTCACGAACGCCATGTGCTTGGCTTCGAGCTGTAGGGCCGTGTCTTTCTCTATGCCCTCCACCATCGTGGCTATGTCGACATCGGCAAAATCTCTTTCCGTCGGTGCATCGTCCAGACGGTTCAGGGTCGAGATGTCGTGCAGCAGCGCCGTGAGCCGTTGAGCTTGGGCGAAGCTGCGTCTCAAGAACTGTTCCTTGGTGTCTTCGTTTATGTTGGGGTTGTCGAGTATGGTCTCCAGATAGCCTTGAATGCTTGCCACCGGTGTCTTCAGCTCGTGCGCGATGTTTTGTGTGAGCTGACGTTTCAGCACGTCTTGCTCCTGGCGTGTGGTCTGCAGGCGCTTATATATCTTGACGATCTTCTCGGCAATCTCACCCAGCTCGTCGTCGGGGAAAGCAATGAGGTCTTCCGTGTCGAGCGACTCGCCGTGGTCGGCCCGTGTTGCAAACGTGCGCAGCTTCGTGATGTTGTCGCCCAAACGGTTTGTGAAGCGATACAGAATGATGACGAGCACCAGCATCGCAGAGAGCGCGAACCAGATGTAGTGTTGGTCGGCTTTGAGCGATTCTGACAGGTTGTTGTCATAAGGCAAGGCGCTGCGTATGATCAGGCCGTTGGCGTTGAACCGTGTGGCAGAGTAGAAGAAATAGTCGTTCAGCGTGGTGCTGTTACGTTCCACCGTTGAGCCGGTGCCTGTTGTCACCGCCTTCTTGACCTCTGGCCGTGACAGGTGGTTGGGCAGCTGCGAGTAGTCTTTCAGGCGGCTGTCGTAGATCACCTTTCCTTGTCTGTTGATAAGGGTCACACGCAGTTCGGGCATGGCATGTGTTGCCACATAGCGGTCGAGCTCCTCCTCCGATGGCATTGGGCGCTCTTGCAGCCAGTCTTCCATGCGGGCGTTATAGTCTTGCAGACGAATGTTCAGCGAGTCGATCTTATATTGTTTCTCGCGGGTCTGCTGAAACACGATGAAGGCGGCAGCAAAGAGCACGAACACAGAGAGCACGCTCAGGTACAGCTTGTTGCCAACGCTTATGGTGAAAGGTTTTATGGTCATATGTTAAGTGAAGAGTGAAGAATGAAGAGTGAAGAATGAAGAATTCTATAGCTTAAACTTTTGAGAAAATGAACATTATTTCATGCGTCAAAATAGTAGCCGAAGCCGAGGCGGGTAACGATACATTTGGCGAACGGTCCGATCTTCTTTCTCAAACGTGTAATGTTTACGTCAACGGTGCGGTCGAGCACCAGCACGTCCTTGGGCCACACGCGGTCGATGAGCTCTTGGCGTGAGAACACGCGGCCACGCTCCTCGAGCAGGAGGTGGAGCAGCTCAAACTCGGTCTTGGTGAACGGCACGTCCGTGCCTTCTATCGTCACGGTCTTCTTGTCGAGGTTCATCTCTATGCCTTGATAGCGCAGCACGTTGTTCTGTGTGGTTGCGGGGTCGGCTGTGCGGCGAATGACGGCTCTCACGCGCACCAGCACCTCACGGATGGAGAATGGCTTCGAGATGTAGTCGTCTGCTCCCAGGCTGAAGCCCGTCAGCGTGTCGTTCTCTGTGTCGCGTGCTGTGAGGAAGATGATGGGTATGGCAGCTGTGGCAGGGTTGTCCTTAAGCTTTCGCGCCATGGCGAAGCCCGACATGCCGCCCATCATCACGTCGAGCAGCATGAGGTTGAACGAGCCGATGTCGAGGGTCAGAGCCTCTTCTGCCGATGTGGCTGTTTCGACCTCGTAACCTTCGGTCTCAAGGTTAAACTTCAGAATTTCGAGCAGGTCTTGCTCGTCGTCCACAACCAGAATCTTGTATTTCTGTTCCATATCCTTGTCCTTTTTTTGTTCGGTGATGAGTTTTGTTGTTGTCGTGATCTGATGTATCACGGTGCAAAGTTACGCCCTTGTCTGTTCACATCTGTTGCAATGATGTTACAATGCGGTTACATCTGCTTATTCGCCTTTCTTATAATAGTGGGCAAAGTTGTTGAACGGCGCCGTCACCACCTCGTAGCTGCTCGCCTCATACACGTTGCCGTAGGGGTCGTAGGCGCGTACGGTGAGATGGCTGTCGCGTCGTTTCGGCTCATAATAGAAGAGGTGGTTCATGATGAGATAGCCGTTGCTCTTGCTCACGAAGCGGAAGGGCATGGCCTTGCAATATTTGTGGTGGTAGCCCGCGGCAAAGGCGTCTTGCCCCCTGCTGCTTATGCGGAACATGGGGTGCTCAATGCTGTCTTCTATGACCGTGACGTTCCATCTTGAGTCGGCGTTGAACACGTTAGCCACCAGCATGTTGGTGGAGCGTGGCAGGTTCCAGTCGTTGGCATACGACTCGCCGTTGAAGTTGGTGTCGGCGCGGAAGAGCGTCATCTGTCGTCTGGCGGGCCAGAAGGTGCCTTTATAGTAGCAGTCGGTTATGGCAGCTTCGCCGAAGGTGTAGACATAATAGCCGTTTGGTGTGCCGCAGATGTTGATGTTCGACTGCCAGATGTTGCCACAGGCGGCAGCATGACAGTGTTCCATGATGTCGTGGCCCTCGAAAGAGATCTCGTGGTTTATGGCAAAGTGGGTGTGTCCGCAGAACAGCTCGTAGCCGCCCTTGAAGCGGCGCAGCAGGGCGAGGAGCTGTGAGAGGCGCGATGACGAGTAGTGGCCCTCCTCCGATGCGATGTTCAGCGGGTGCGCCTTCTCGTTGGGCGTTGTGCCGAAGGTGAAGGGAATGTGGTAGCAGAGCACCACCTTCTTGTGGCGAGGTGTGAAGGCGAGGTCGCGGCGCAGCCATTGCATCTGCCGGTTGGTGAGCTCGCCCGGCGACCAGTAGGCTTTACTCTTTGTAAACTGCACGTTGTTGAGGCACACATAGTGTTCGTCGCCACGGTCGAACGAATAGTCGGTGGGTCCCCAACTCTGTTCCCATTTTCTGCGGTAGAGGGCGTTGCCGTCCTGGTCGTGGTTGCCTATGACCGAGAACAGGCGCATGCGTGAGCTGCCGAGCGCCGCGCGTATCTGCCGTTCGAGCGTGGCGTTGTAGCCGCCATAATATTGCACGTCATCGCCCATGCTCAGACCGTAGACGGGCATGTCCTTGGGCCATTGCTCTATGGTGTGGCGTATGTCTGTCATCGTCTCGTCGGTGAAGCGTGCCACATCGCTTTTCTCGATGGGGTTGTCGTCGGCGCTTGTGTAGAACGGGTTCATGGCGTTTGTGACCTGTGGGTCGCCAATGACGATCATCTTGTAGGAGCGCTCCTTGCCGTGGGGCAGACGCTTCAGGCGGAAGTCATACTGCTTGCGCTTTCTTGTTATGGGCAGGTAGAAGCAGGCGGTGTAGTCGGAGTCGGAGTGTACAGGCACCTCGCAGTAGTTGGGCACGGTGTAGAACACAAATTTTGCGTTCTTGTCGCGTCTGAAGGCGTAATGTCCGGTCGAGTCGGTGCGCATTATCCTGATGCCGTCGCTCACCACCACGCCCACGGCGGCGCTGCCGTCGCTGAAGGTCAGCGTGCCGCCAATAGAGTCGGGGATGTTTCTGAGCGAGTCGAGTCGGCGTGCCTCAAGCCATGCCCCCGCCTTGCCCGTGACCTTTCCCAGCACGCGCTGCATGGCTGCCGGGTCTATGGCGGCCTCGTCTGCGGGCTTCACTGCCTTGTGCTGCGGCATGGCGAGCATGGTCAGCAGCCCGAGGGCAAGGATAGCCGACAATATGATGATGTTGTTGCGTTTCATCGTGTAAGGTATGCTTAATGTTCTGAGTTTCTGTTAGGCATTTGTGTCATCTCATTTCCCAATCGTCAATGGATGTTGGCTATGATCGTAGCGAAGCCGCGCTTCACCTCGTTGTTGGGCAGGTCAAGCATGAAGGTGCCTGTAAGGGGGTCGTAGGCCTTTATTGTGAGGTAGCCGCTCTGGTAGATCATGGGCAGGGGGCGTTCGGCGTCGGCCTTGTAGTCGATAAAGTCGGCCACGTCATAATACTTGCCTGTAAGATCGTTAAGGTTCTCGTGTGTGTGGTTGAGCAGGCGTATAAGATATGTGGGTGTGCCCGAAGCAAACCAGAAGTCGCGCAGCTCGCCCTTACTGAAGGCGTTAAGCACGCTGAACGGGTTGTAGATGTCTGTGAGGCGCTGCCCGAAATGGTAGCCGTCATACTGTTGCCTGAGCTTTTCCCTCATCTCCTGCGGAGACACGCCCTGCTCAGCAGCCATATCGTCCATAACGTCATGAAACACCTCCTCCATCTCGTCCTTGGTTATGCCGCACAGGGCCTCGAAGCGCCTGTCCATGCTTATGTCGGCAGGCTGGTTGAAGCCGCTGAACACGCTTACCTGCGAGAAATTCGTCACGCCTGTAAGCAGCACAAACTGAAGGTGTGCGTCGGCTGCCTTGAACGTGGAGTAGAATCCTTTAAGAATGTTGCGGTTATACTCCTCTATCAGAATGTCCTCGCCGTTGGTGCCTTTCGTGCGGTAGCCGGTGTCAAGCACGTCGAGCAACGGCTTGTCATACTCGTCTATGAGCACCACGCTGCGCTTGCCTGTGGTGTTGTGTATGTGCTCAAGCACATGGGCGAAGCGGTCGCCAACGCCTTGGCCGGTTACAGGCACAACGCCATAGTGCTCCTCCCATTCTGACACATAGGCCATCAGCTTGTTGCGGAGAGCCTGTCCGTCGGTAAAGTCGGTGCTGTTGAAATCAATATGGAACACAGGATACGTCTCCCAGTTTTTCTCCAACTTTTCTATGGCAAGGCCTTGGAAAAGTTCCTTTTCCCCTTTGAAATAATACTCGAGCGTAGATACCAACAAACTCTTGCCGAACCGCCGCGGGCGACTCAGAAAATAAATTTTGCCTTCATCTAACAGCTTGTGAATCAGGGCTGTCTTGTCCACATACACATAACCGCCATTTATTATGGACTTAAAATCTTGTATTCCTACTGGATATTTCATACTGTGCTGTTCTGCAAGCTTTTTTTGCAGCTTTTGCAAATATAACCATTTATAATTTAAAGGGCAACTTTTCTCGCAAAAATTGTTGCTGTATGAAAAAAAACTGCTATATTTGCATTTGTGTTTGTCCTTGCTGATTTTAATCGGCTTTAGCTGAAAGCCCTTTGGGCTTGAGGAGGGCGGACATGTATACATAAAAGGCGTTACTGACGCTTTGGTTTTGACGGTCTATGAACTTCGCAACTTCACAACTATCTGTCAAGAACAAAGCAACGGAAACGCCCCAAAGGGTGTATTGTATCTATGCCCTTGATGTCATCATACGCAGTTTTGCGTATGATGCATTAGGGCGTACTATATACTTGCACACGTGGGGCTTTCAGCGTTGCTCGTTTCGACAGATAGGGGCAATGCGAAGGCCAATAGACCGTGGAACGAGCAGAAGACTGGCTCCACGTTTTTTTTGTATATATACTCGTTTAACTATTAAAAAATACCATCAGGAGCCAAATGGTTAAAGGAGAAAAAAGCATATGGATTTTAATGGAAATGTAGAATCGACCAAACGTTTTTTGCTAGATGAGGTGGAGAAGAACAAGCACACCCTTGACAATCCTTTCGGAAATGCTGCAAGCTACAAAAAGGTTGTTGAGTACTTGTACGCATGTGTGGTGAGCGATGGTAATGTTGCAGATGCAAAGGAGTGGCTGTATGGGCTTTATGCCGAACACAACCAAAAGGATGAAGCCAAAGAGACATTCCATGCTCAGGTGGAACTTGTAGCAGATGTGTTGGACAGCTTGAAAACTGCAGGCAAACTCAAGTAGATGAGTACAAAGGCAACAAAGCCGTATTGTGGACTTAAATCGTGTCATGGGGCTAAAAAATTATTTGACAAACTGGCAAAGTTGGTCATTATATATGAAACTAAGATTATAAATCTTAGCACATGTCCTGACTTCGAGAAAAACTTTTCTATTGCTTACGGTATATTCAAAGAGCGAATACAGAAAAAAGTGAGAAATGGAAATTGTGTGCAAATAGAAAAATTCAAAGCACAATCTGAATGTACTTTGCTGTTTACCGGTAATAAATATCAGGTCGCCGACTTGTGTCGCCATCTGAGAAATTCTTTTGTTCATGCACGTTTGAGGGCAGTAGACAAAAAGTTGTTCATAAACGATGTGAAAGATAGAAATCAAACCTCTTCTGCTGGATATTTGGAAATATCTTGTCTGGATAGTTTCCTAACAGAACTAATAAAAGAATACGAGAAAAGTTTTCTGTGAGCAAGCGTAAACGTAAGTGTAAATGATAAAAACAAAAAACTATGAACATCATGAAAAGATCTCTTTTGCTATGGATACTGTCCATGGCAATCATGCATGTGTCTGCCTACGATTTCGAGGAAGGCGGCATCTATTACAACATTCTGCCTGACGGACTATCGGTGGAAGTGACAGCTGGTGATGAGAAATACAATGCGTATGGCGACCAGTTCGACATTGTAATACCTGAAAAAGTGGGGCATAACGGTAAGCAATATACTGTAACAGCCATCGGTCGTATTGCATTTTATCAGTGCGGTGATATGGGAACCATTGATTTGCCTGCTACGATAAATACATTCGGCTCTTCTGCCTTTAGAGAATGTTATTTCAAGAAAGTGTTTATCCACGACTTAACGGCATACTGCAACATAGATAACAAAGGAACGATGCCGCCATTCTATAATTATCATAACGAGGATGAATATAAAAAGCCAAAATTTGCATCAGGGTTGTTGCTTTTGAACAATGAACCTGTTAGGGATTTGTCAACGTTGGATAACAATTGCAAGCAAATACCCGACTATGCTTTCTACGGGCAGTCCACATTGGAAGATGCAACTTTGCCTGATAGTGTGAAAAATATTGGCAAATATGCTTTCAACTATTGTAAGAAACTAAAAAAAATAAGTATTGGCAACAAGGTTCAAGAAATTCTTGCAGGGACATTTACAGGATGTTCAAAAATAAAGAATGTTATACTTCGAGAAGGAAATGCTCCATTAACATTTGATTATGTCTACGAACTGATTTATAGTAACGGTAATAATATTGATTATAAATTATATGCATTTGATAAAGAATGTGTTTTGGAGAACCTATACCTTGGCCGTTATGTACCTAGTTACTATAAAAATTATAAATATGATACTAGACAGCAGCCTTTCGAAAGAATAGAGATTAAAAACGTTATTTGCAATACTCCAAAAGGAATAGATATAAAAGCATTTCCTCCGTTAGATAATAAGACGTGGATAACGAATTATATTGTAGGCCCTAAAGCGACAAATTGTTATACTTGTGACTTGTCTGTAAAAAGATTGTACTGGTTGACAGATGCGTTATATACAGGCCAGCATATTCCAGACAGTATGTATGTACTAAATGAGGATAATGTTCAAGATGATGTAAAAAAATGGTATCCTGATAGAATAAAGACACTGATAGACATTCAAGGTTTCGATTTGCAGAATGGGGCTGAGTTTGAGTATGGAGACACTCCTGATATTACAACCTCGGCATTGGTTAACCATGTGCCTGACATGCAGGCGGAGATTAATGTGGCCAAGTGCTTTGGAGCAGGAAAACATACAGAGGGATTGCCAATAACTTTGAGTAACGACATTTGGACGGCTGAGATATTTTATCCTTGGTCATACACCGTAAACAAGGCCCCGCTTACGGTTATTGCTGACAACATGGAACTGCCATACGGCAGCGAGAAGAAGGATTTTACTGTTTCCTACTTCGGCTTCAAGAACGGTGAGGATGAGAGTGTGCTCACAAAACCTGTCACCATTTCTACCACAGCCAAGACCGATAGCCCTGTGGGTACTTATCCGATAATTCCTTTCGGAGGCTATGCCGACAACTACACGCTGTCTTATGAAAGAGGCATCCTTTCTGTTGTCAAGGCCGAGCAGACAATAGAATGGAAAGGCGATATGCCTGATGAGGCTACTGTAGGTACAAAGATAAAGCTCGAAGCCACAGCATCGTCAGGCCTGCCTGTGTCGTTCAAGAGCAGCGACAATGGCGTAGCTGGTATTTTGGTTGTGGACGGCGAGTACTATCTCAACTGCAAGAAAGCTGGAGAAGTGGAAATTACGGCTTGCCAGGTTGGCAATAAAAACTATGAAAGTGCTGCCGATGAGGTTCGAAGCCTTACGGTGATGGCAAGCACAGGTATAGAGGAGGTAGAATCGGTTGCCTCAGGAACAGAAAAAGTTTATGACGTTAGCGGCAATGTCTTGAAAAAGTGTCAGCGTGGCGTAAACATTGTTCGTCGTTCGGACGGAACAGCAAAGAAGGTTGTAGTAAAATAAAGCGTCACAACCTTCCTTTCTTATTTATCCAAGTCTTTGATAAAAAAAACAGGGCCTTGACCGCGCTTGCGGTCAAGGCCCTGTCTACTATGGCTTGTTCGTTTTTTCGTTTACAGCATCTTTTTCAGCTGATGCTCTTTTCAGCAGATGCTTTTTTGCATAAGCTTTTTTCATTTTCAGCAGATGCTTTTTTTCAGCCGATGCTTTTTTTCAGCCGATGCTTTTTTTCATCAGATGCTCTTTCTTCTTACAGCGGATACTCGTCAAAGGCGTAGAGCACGGTTGAGAGGTAACGCTCGCCTGTGTCGGGGAGAATGGCTACGATGGTCTTGCCCTCGTTCTCGGGACGCTTTGCCAACTCGGCAGCAGCAAAGGCGGCAGCACCTGAAGAGATGCCAACGAGCAGACCCTCCTCGCGTGCCAGTTCGCGGCCTGTGCGTATGGCATCGTCGTTGTCGATGTCGAGCACCTCGTCAATGACAGATGCGTCGTAGGTCTTGGGCACAAAGCCGGCGCCGATGCCCTGGATCTTGTGGGGACCGCTCTTGCCGCCGTTCAGCACGGGCGAGGTGGCGGGCTCCACAGCCACAACCTTGATGTTGGGGTTATACTCCTTCAAGCGCTTGCCGATGCCCGAGATGGTGCCTCCTGTGCCGACACCAGCCACGATGATGTCGATCTTTCCGTCGGTCTGCTCCCAGATTTCACGGCCTGTGGTCTCGTAGTGGCGACGGGGGTTGGCGGCGTTCTCAAACTGTTGCAGGATGACAGATCCGGGGATAGAATCGCGCAGCTCCTCGGCAGCCTTTATTGCTCCTGGCATGCCGTCCTTGCCCGGTGTGAGCTTCACCGTTGCGCCGTAGGCCTTCACGAGGTTGCGACGCTCCACGCTCATGGTCTCGGGCATGGTGAGGATGAGCTTGTAGCCCTTCACCGCCGACACCAAAGCCAAGCCCACGCCTGTGTTGCCGCTCGTCGGCTCGATGATGGTTGCGCCGGGTTTAAGTATGCCTTTCGCTTCGGCGTCCTCGATCATGGCGAGTGCCACGCGGTCTTTCACGCTTCCGCCGGGGTTGAAATATTCCACCTTTGCGATGACAGGCGTTTTAAGGCCCTTAAGTGTAGAAAACTTCCCAAGTTCGAGAAGAGGTGTGTTGCCCACAAGATCAGTGAGCTTCTTTGCTATCTTAGTCATAATATGGTCGTTTTGTTATTGTTAAATTTTGTCGAATGCCTGCTTGAGGTCATCCAGAATGTCGTCGATATGCTCGGTGCCGATGCTCAGACGAATGGTCGAGGGCGTGATGTGCTGCTGTGCCAGCTCCTCAGGACTCATCTGCGAGTGGGTGGTGGTGTAGGGGTGAATGACGAGGCTCTTCACGTCGGCAACGTTGGCAAGGAGAGAGAAAATCTGAAGCGAGTCGATAAACTTCCATGCTGCCTCCTGGCCTCCTTTTATCTCGAAGGTGAAGATGCTTCCGCCGCCGTTGGGGAAATATTTCTGGTAGAGGGCATGGTCGGGATGTGAGGGCAGAGACGGGTGGTTGACCTTCTCCACCTTCGGGTTGTTGGCCAAGAACTCGACCACCTTCAGGGCGTTAGAGACATGGCGCTCCACACGCAGCGAGAGGGTCTCAAGGCCCTGGAGCAAGATCCAGGCGTTGAGGGGTGAGATGGTAGCGCCTGTGTCGCGAAGGATGACGGCGCGTATGCGGGTCACGAAGGCTGCCTTTCCTGCCACGTCGGCAAACACGGCACCGTGATAAGAGGGGTCGGGCTTGGCAAGAGAGGGATATTTGTCGGCGTTGGCTTTCCAGTCGAAGGTGCCGCCGTCAACGATCACGCCGCCTAAGCTTGAGCCGTGGCCGCCGATAAACTTTGTTGCTGAGTGTACCACCACGTCGGCTCCGTGCTCTATCGGACGGATGAGGAACGGTGTGCCGAAGGTGTTGTCGACGATGAACGGAATGTTGTGCTTGTGGGCAATGGCTGCCACAGCCTCAAGGTTGGTGACATCAGAGTTGGGGTTGCCGAAGGTCTCGGCATACACCACCTTGGTGTTGGGCTGTATGGCTGCCTCCAGGGCATCGAGGTCGTTAACGTTGACGATGGTGTTGGTGACGCCCTGTGTGGCGAGCGTGTGGGTTATGAGGTTGAAAGAGCCTCCGTAAAGGTTGTCGGCAGCAACGATGTGGTCGCCAGCCTGAACGATGTTCTGAAGAGCGTAGGTCACGGCGGCGGCACCCGAAGCAACGGCCAGACCTGCCACGCCTCCCTCAAGGGCTGCCACGCGGTCTTCAAACACGCCCTGTGTAGAGTTGGTCAGACGACCGTAGATGTTGCCGGCATCGCGCAAGCCGAAGCGGTCGGCAGCGTGCTGTGAGTTGCGGAACACATAAGAGGTGGTCTGGTATATTGGCACCGCGCGTGCATCGGTAGCGGGATTGGGGTTCTCTTGTCCTACATGCAGCTGGAGTGTCTCGAAGTGAAGTTTTTTGTTGCTCATAAACGTTTTCCTTTCTTTTTGTGTGCTTCTGTTGTTGGTTGCTCTTGACCTGCATGTGAGCGCTTGTTCTTGAACAGCATGTGAATGTTCGGTCTTGCAACTCCCCGAAGAAGCATATTGTTAATATTCTTGTTTTGTTTCTTTTTTACGATTGCAAAGTTACGCCCTTTTTCCCACATACCAAATAGCACAAATGGGTCATTCGACATACCACGTTTGTGGTATTTGAGGGAAAAACGGGAAATTTTGCTTAATTCCACCTTATTATATATGAATAATTTGCGGTCTTAGCGAGATAAAAGCAAGCTTTCTTTGCATTGTCTTCAATTTAGAGTACCTTTGCACGCGGATATGAAAAAACTCACGATATTTTTACTCTTAATGTGTTTCTGTGCCACATCACAAGCACAGACGAGTCGTCGCGTGATAGAGAAGACGGCAAACGAGGCAATAAGCCAGATTGCGCTTACGGGCCACACACCAAAGGACGAGCTGATAGACAAGCTGGCGGCAGATGCCGACGTGAGCATCGACATGATCAGCCGAATGGGAGACCCCGACGACGCACGACAGGCAAAAGCCTGTGTGCGGCTGATCGACGACATAACAGCCTACAGCTTGACAGCCAACGGTCAGCGTTATGTGAACCTGGTGCGCAACGGACTGAAGAAGGCCATCGACCGCAGCGACAGTCCAGAGGCACGTCTTCACTATCTTGACCAGCTGAAGAAGGTGGCTAAGCCTGCTGACGCGCAACACATTGCCATGTATCTCTCTGACCCCGACATGGCGGCGGCAGCCTTTGATGTGCTTAAAGACATGCCGGGCATTGATGCGCAGCTGAACGACCTGCTCAAAAGAGAGACGGCTGACGGCAAGACCGCAGCAGCCGGCAGCAAGGACGGCAAGACCGCAGCAGCCGGCAGCAAGGAGGCAATGGGCGAAGCAGAGGCCAACCTGCAAAAGGTCATAAAGGCGCGTGAGGGCCATGCTGTTGAGGCTCCCAAGGCCAAGGCACTTCCCAAGCCGTCGGCCCTGCCGTTCTGGACGGTGAGTCTGGACAAGGCGGTGGCCCTCATGCGTGCCGAGCGCGACGCCGCTGCCGATGAGCTGATGCTCAACGAACCTGCTGCCGTGGCCATGGCGCGTCTGCTCAACATGGCTGCAAAGAAAGAGGCGGGTGCCGCACGCGACGCTTTGCTCGCGCGTTATGTGACCATGGCAGAGGCGTGTGGTGCCACCGACGGCGAACGCTACCTGCTGTTGCGGGCCGCTGACGAGCTGGAGCCAAGCGACCTGCTGCGACAGAAAATAATCGTGGCTCTCGGTGCCACACACACCGTTCAGGCTTTGGCTTACATCAGGCAATATTATGACAAGAAATCGCTTTACGATGCCGTGGGCGCTGCCACACACGACATCGTTGCCAATGCGCCTCAGGTAAACGGCGGACGCCACGTCTACAACATGCTGCAAGCTTCGAAGCAATCGCTCATTCGCCATTATGACGAGCAGGGCGTAGGCTCAGCCATTGACGATGTGCTCGATGCCATTGACCATTGTGGCACGGCAGGAGGCTATAACCTTGCTGCAAGTGCTCCAACGAAGATGGGGGCAAGAGGCTATTGGAACATGTATGACGAGCTGAAAAACTTTGACCTCACCTTCGACTGGCTTGCAGAAGGCACGCTGACCGTCAGCATCCACTCCATGCCGGTGCTCATCCTCAACCACAAGCTTGGCGCCCGGCTTGCAGGCGATGCACAGTGGCATCCGTTTGCCGGCGACGGCAAGAGCTTCCCGACAGGCGATGAGGCTGCATGGTGTACGGCCAACATAAGCGTTACCGACAACAAGGTTACGGTGACTGTCAACGGCCACGACCTCTTCCTTAACACGCCCCTCGTGAGCGACCAGCAAGGACAGCAGCCCAACACCTCTGGCACCATCAGGTTCCTTGCCGATGAGGATGGGGCTACCGTAAGACAAATGTGCATAAGACGAAGATAACATCTCTTACGGGCTGTTTCTTACAAACATCTTTTACAAGCTTTTTTTTACGAGCGACCTTTAACGGGTGACGAGCAAACGAACAATTGGTCTTTGCTCGTCACCCGTTTTTTATCTCTCTTTATCTGAACTTTCTTCTCTCCTTTTTTGTCTTCTGGCATCTGTTCCACTCGTTCTTATATGCGTCTCCATTACTTTGCATATTGTTGATTAACAAAGCCTTATGTGTTATCTTTTGTGTAAATTTGAAATAATATCTGTTAAAAAATGGTAATATTTGGCGGGGGTAGAAAAAAGCATCGCTATAAAAATAATTCTTTAATTTTGCACTCAGCAGCTATAGGGAATTTTTACATATAACCTTAAATTAGCAGACTTGTAATTTTACAAGAAAGCAAGACATTGGATAACAAT
>ERZ1026901.1089-NODE-1089-length-17098-cov-8.466995_pt1 | contig 17098 bp, 24 predicted proteins | sample MGYA00380179_ERZ1026901 | MGnify/ENA primary metagenome ERZ1026901 (study PRJEB33269, sample SAMEA4719815) | human gut metagenome | biome: human-associated habitat; feature: organic feature; material: feces | place: Cameroon | collected 2013-10 ... | reverse complement strand
TATGGAAGCTCCTCGATCCACTTACAGAATTCTCGCCATTCGTCCAGCTTATGACTCTTACGAGACTTATAAATATTCGCCAAAACCTCATAATTCATCATTACATTACGTGTCTGGTTATAGCTGCTCGGAAGAAGCTGAATCATCTGCCACCACATATCTTTCTTAGTCATTCCCTTATAGCTCCCAGCATCATCAATCATTTTTATATATTTTTTTCTATACCGATTAAGGACATCGATTTCAAGTTTCAAAAGGTCAATAGATGAGAAACAATACTCGGTTGGAGCATGCATTGGAAGCCATCTACAATCCGTCAAATGCTCACAGCTAAAATCATCTAGCGTAAACTCCCTCTCAGCAATTGTTTGCATGGTACTGCAACTATTAGCAACAGTGCCAACCTTGTAGGTATCAAATTCTTTCCACCAATACAAAGGTGCTGTAATTCTCGCATACACCGGCATCATTCTCATAAATTTTCTATGATCTGTACCTGCGTTTGATAAGCGTTGCATTAGCGAGTGATCATCAGGGCCAAGTTTAAATTTATCCGGTATTTTTTCATCCCTCCATACCAATTGTTCTAATGTTACCTCGCTATCGCTCTTCTCCCATGAGTTCCTAGGATTTCGCATACCCTCAATAATAAACTCCATCTGCTCCGGACTCGCCAGAACTACGTGCTCTAATTTAATCATTTCTTCTTCGCGACCTCCTCTTTTAGCCAAATTCTGACTCTGCCGTTGTAAGTGTCGATTTTCTTAACTTCTCTATCTAAGAAATCTTTTGAAAAATGTTTCCATGCATCATATTTGTAATTAATTGTAATCACAGGATATATATTCTCTATAATAGCCACGTCACAGCATGCAGTTAATAATAGATCTTCCAGTTTAATCATCTTGCAGCCTCCAATTCTCCAAAATATACTCTCATAGGCTATTAAACTCCTTTCCGTATTTCCTGAACCACTCATGAAACTCTTTAACGCAATCTGGGCACAAGTCATAATAACTAGAATTGTAAGTATCTACATATTTGACAGATATAGCAGCAATTGCATCATTATCGTCTGGTCTTTCATAAAATTTATTGCATCTATCGCATTTACATGCCCTACTCATTATTCGTTCTCCTCTTTCTCTGAAATAGCCTTTGAGATATAGTCATTAAAGTTTGAGCCAGATGTATTAGTGCCCCAAACCTTCTTAGCTAAGCACATAAGCAGACCAACTTCTTTTGAATATGTATCTCCATCCTGACAGCGTACAATTGTTTTACTGTCATCTGCCCAAATAACAATAGTACATGGACCTGAATATATAACCTTCTTAACTTCTAATGATTTTCTTGACATATTATTTTCCTCCAAATTAAATAATTCTCCAAATGCTTCTTTTAACATTTCTTTTAAATTTGCAATACTGTTGCTAATCGATGATGATAATTCATTAGCAGAATAAACATCCTTATAGATATCAAACGGCTTTGGTTTAAAGAACTGATTATATCGCATTGTTACACGTTTCTGCTGCAACTGCATTTCTCGCGGTTTCATCCATTTGTCATGTACATATGTCACACCATCACATACAATACAATCAGGCACCTCTCCGGGTATGCATGATAACAGTGCCATAATTGTTGTACCTGTCAATACTCTAATGTTTCTTGCATCTGGATATCCAGCGTTTGCAATCATTGTGTGCACTATTTTAGATATATCCTCGCTGGTTAATAATTTTCTATCCAATGGTATAAGATAAGGTTTGCAAATATCCATCCAAACCTGATCATTCATACATGTCGGCCTTACATCAGCTGTGCTATGAGTACCATATGTGCCATACATACCATATACACTGTTACTATTAATCACATCAGTCATATGTTTTAATTCATTCTCATCTAAAGTTCCCGCTGTAGTTGGTAACAACTTTTCATTCATATTATTTATTCTCCTTTCTCGAAAAACGGAACCTGATCAACGTCGCCACCTGGAAGTGTTACAGATTGCATTACACATTTCTTTTCTTCATCCCAATATATAGTATCGAGAATATGGTCAACACTTCTCTGAACTTTTTCATCCAGCAGCTTTAGTGACTCCCACGGTTGTAATCCAACCATTTTACGTAACTTAGTCAGTGTACGATATGACCAGGTCTTAAACTTCATTGCCATAGGCTCGTGACTAAAATATATAAGCTGGTAAATACCTTCCTCGGATATACCAATTTTAAATGGATTGCCTTCATACATCTCAAAAACATAATCACGATCAATATCATTCAGTACAACATCTGCTGATAAATTCAATGCATCGCAAATATCTTCTAAGTCAGCAACCCATAACCACGAACCTTCAAACTGTACAAAATGAATTGAAAATCCATTCCAGTCTTCTACTTTTTCATTCATCAGTATTTTGTCTCCTTTCACCTAATTAAATAAATCCATAATTTTATCCGCTGTGTCTGCCATTGTAGAAAATAAGATTTTGCTTTCCATAGACGGTGCCATGTCTGCAAATCTCTCCATTCTGTCCTTATAGTCGACTACAATATTCACCGGCGGTTTTGTCGGATACTTATTCATCTCTGCTAAAATATCCAAAGCTGCAATTCTTGTAATGAACATTTGATTTCGCTCACTTTTATCCATGAATTTACTACTTTTTTGCCATCCAGGATTTTTCACAAATGTTGCATATATTTCTTGCCGTGTTGTTTTATACATTCCGCCGGCTCCTTTCTATTTCTTGCCTTTCTCTTCAAACTTAACTGGTTTGTGAGAATATAAATTAGTTGGCTCGCGCAAACAAGCATTGCAAGTGTCAGCATCCTGACTTTCCTTTTCATGCGCACATCTTGGACAATATACGTCGAAACGTACTTCTTTGTATCCATCTTCGTTCATTATTTCTCCCCCTTTGAATAATCAACAAACTGCATAGTAATCTTGAATTTTGTAGGGTCATTTTTATCCTGGCTGATAACTGGCTCAAATTTATCATAGTCATCTCTGCTATGTAGGAACATGCATTCCTTCAAATAACCTCCCTGCTTTAATGAATTTTTGATTAAAAAACACTCTTTAATCTGATTCAAAGAAACAAACCCCCACATATGAAACATTCTTCTAAGCATAGTAATTCGTGAATTAATAATCCTTTTGTTGTACTCTGCATCAGGTGTCCACTCTGAACTTGTTTTCCTTGAAAAAGTAATTGTCTTTGTTACTGTCTTCTTCATTTGAAATATCCTCCTTTACTTTAGACAAAAAAAATAAAGAGAGTGAACTGTTGGATTCGAACCAACGACCTCTAAAGTTTCCTTTAGCGCTCTCACCATCTGAGCTAAGATCATTCTCTTCATTATAGTCAATGTTTTTTACGCGAAACTTCCTACCCATTTAGTTTCGTTAAATTTTTTCTTTTGAGCTAATGCTCTTCCTATAGCCAAATCTATCGGCGCCTTACTCTTAAGATGATAATAATATAAATCTATAAATGGGGTGTTGAGTCTGTCTATTCTACCAATTGCCTGCATCATTGTCTTATATGAATAGTTCTGGCTGTAGAATATAATTGTATCAGTCTTAATGCAATTCCAACCCTCGCAACCTGCAGTATACTGAACTAAATATGCCCAGTTATCTCCATCTGGTAATTCCTGATGCTTATGGCCATTCCACTCAGCTACTGTACACAACTTAGGCAAATACTCCAGCAAAATATCACGCTCATAATCAAAGTTGTAGAATATGATTGCTTTCTTACGCTCATGCAAAATATCAATGATACTATCTATCCTTGATAAATCGCCATTCACGCATTTTCGTAACTCGTAACACAACTCTGATGCATTCTGAATAGGCTCGTCCTTTGTATAATTCCACCTGTTCTTTTGAATATCCTTATATGTGTCTTTACTGTATTCAACAGAAATATAAAGATGGTGCTGAACTGTGTGTCTTTGAACATCCATATTAACTAATATACTGTCTCTTAGCCTAATCAATCGGCCGATATCAACATATCTATCAATTTTTGGATAACTAGAGAATGCAGAATATACTATATGCCTTCGATTAAATTCTGTTCTATTCTTATAAAATCCATTTGCTATAAATATCGGAATATAATCCGGCCATTTATCCCCAGGTGTAGCAGTAAGCAATACCCATGTATTATTTCTAGCTATTTTAATAAAACTCTTTGCCCATGTACCTCTACCTACAGTTCGTTGCTCGTCAAATATAAAGAAAGCATTTTTAACTTCTGTGTATTTATGTATGTTATTCCAACTATCCACCACAACAGTATTAGAATATATGTTTATGCTTGGGTCTGTAGATAATAGAAAGTTAATCATATCGCCATCCCATTCACGAGTATCTCTTTTATGAGCTGTAGTGATAATATAAAGGTCAGGGGGATTGCCCTCACCGTCATCTGGCATTGGAATATAATAGCCTTTGCTAAATATCCCGCCATTATTGTAAAAGTAATATGCCAGAGCGGTGATAGACTTTCCCGAACCTGTACCACCATTTAAGATACAACCGTTTTTCATCTTATAAAGAGCTGCTTCCTGTTCCGGCTTCAACTGAATACTCAATAGAATCAGCTCCTATCATTTAATTATCAAACTCACGGTTCCACTTAGCTGCAAACTTGTCCTCATGAATCTTAACATACATAGTTCTCAAATATGCCTTAATGCCTGCGCCTCCCATCTTGCTCTCCCAAGGTGAACCAGAAATAATCAAATCAGCAGTAATGATCTCAGCACTATCAAGTAAGCATACTGTATCCTCTGTGAGAATAGTTCTTCCGCCTGACTCTGTGAACATAGTAATCTTTGGTGGAAATGGGTCGAAACGTACTGCAACAGGCAGATAATATGTAGGCTCCTCTGCATTTGCTCGCTCCTTGATGTTCCATCCATCAGCCTTAAGCTGCATTGCTAACTCTGGATCAATAATTACTCCGAACTGTCTTGTTCCTTCCGGTGAATAATCAGTCTCTTTTCCACTGAAATTCCTGAATCCGAATACTGCTCCTTCAATCTCTAAATCGTTTGGTCTACTCATTGTGATTCTCTCCTTTTTCTTTTAATGTTTTATATAAAGACGCTGAATTACCAGCACCCTTTACAACTATTTTTAATTGTCTCGCGTCTACGAGTTCATTTACTGCATCCATTACATGCCGTTTTGATGTACACGAAGATCTAGCAATTTTTTCTAATGAAATTCGGGCATACCCTTTATTCTGTTCCTCGGTATCAATAACTGACAGTACCTTTGAACGCCTCAAATCTTTTCTGTCGTTGCCCAATGTCACTATCTCCTATCTGTATGCCTTATCCTTGGCGACTCCATATGCATAGCGTCCTGAAATCTGTGCGAAGACATTCAGCATTACCTCGTGTTTCTTGTTACTTCTCTTGCTTCTCTGTGCATGTTTTGCTCTTGTTGCCATTGTTCTCATTCTCCTTTACTTTCATAAAATATGGTGTTTGTTTAAATTTTTGCTCGAGCTGTGGCCGTCTTTTCATCATTTTCTTTTCCGGCCTTAGTCAAATATTGTAAATATCTTTTATTCATCGTTGCTCCAATAAAAAGAGGACCCAAGCGCTCGAACTCAGGTCCTCAGAAAATATAAATTAATCGGTTACAATTGTGATACAGTTTTTATTGTGGTTATAATAGTATAGGTTATCACTTAAAATATCAGATGGGTCAAGTGTACCATTAACTTCTCTAATCGTTTCACGGACACCTCTATACAATGGGTCTGCTGGAAATACTATTATCTCATATATACTCGATGGAATAATATACAAGTCCATTCCGAATGAAGCTAAAAGCTTTTTATTCAATATAGTCCTAGCTCCATAGCATCCAGCGCTATCTGTAAGCACATCAAGAAACATGTCGTCAGGAAGAACATCACTAGAAGACTCTCCTATTAGGTCACATAAGCTTAGTACCCTGAAATCTTCCTCATAAATATTGTTCCTTGCAGCATAATCCAGTTCACCAAGCGATAAGTTAAATTGTGTCATGATTTCATTACTTACTGCAATGCTTCCATGGCACTCCATAATCTTGTCAATGGTTACTGTGAATCTGTACATAATAGCTAAATCCAAATATCTGCGATGAGGGACTGTCTGCAAATATTCCTCGTTCATCTCATAGTTTATGACAACGCACTTTAGATTCTCTAATATCATGTCACGGTTGATGCTTAAACGAATATCAGCTTTTGCCTTATCGTATATGTTAGCTATCATTTCAACACCATCACAAACACTAATGGTATTGTCTTCAATATCCTCTATAATATCGTCGATGTAGATGATAGGAGCAACTTCAAAGTTGTGTTTATTGTAATGAATGCTGATTCCTATCTTCTTTTGTGCATTGTTTTTCTTGTAGACAGTTACGTCAACAATCGCATCATTAAATATCTCTGAAACTCCGTTTTTAAGTACCTCAATAATCTCATTTCTAGTCATAAGTCTTATCTCCTTTACTTTTAACAACCTCGGCGTAAATATAACTAGCCATTAATGAACCACTCTATATCACCAAATTCAGAAATAGTGGAAACTGCATCATCTACTAACTTGTTGTAATATGTTTTATCAATGTCATCCTCCTTCCCGTTCTGTTTGACTATTTCTGACTCTAGCCAACGGTAACCCTTTGTTCCGGTAACAGCACTGTATTTTTCATCACGTTTGCATACAAGTGTTCCACCGCCGCAGCCAGGCTTAATTGGACAGAACAATCCAACTTTTCCTACGAAAATATAATTATGGCCAGCCTCGATACGTTCTCTCAAGCTGGCACATTCATTCTCAAACAAAGTATCTGATAGCTCGCCTTTCTTATACTTTGATTCAAGATTCTTAAATTGTTTCTCTTCCACTGTAACATCAGGATATGATTCATTCATGTCCAAATATATAGGACCTACAGCAGAGTTCTTTGTTTCACACATATCATTGAACTGTATAGGTTCTTTACTGAATAGTGTCTTAAATACATAAGGTACTGCAAACTGTGTTCCAGTTGCCGTCCATTTTCCTGGGTCCTCAGGATCATCATCTGCAAGTTTTGCAATGTACACAGCGTTATTTACCAAACATATTCGGTCAAATATATGCTCAACCTCGAAATTGTAACCGTAACGTTTTCCTCTTTCAACAATGAAGTTGAGAATATAATCGTCCGGATTAGCAATTTTAATTGAATCAGTCTTAACATGAATAACCTTATAACCCTGCTCTTCAACTGCATGACGCAAATCAATCATAAATAGAGCACCTCGCTTTGCCACAATGTTATCTTTATTACGAGGGTCTCTAAATGGGTTCTCAAACTTAGCAGCTGTCAATCCATATACTGAATTAATCGCAATCTTCAACGCTTGAGCTAATGCTTTAGCTGTACTCTTATCGTTCAAGTACTTAGCAAGTTTTCCTCCGAATGCATCACGTACGACATCGTACTCGCCATGCTTAATATGAATACGAATATCCAGAATCTCCTTAAACTTCTTAGTGTATTCTGGGCCAAATATGCATTCACTAATTGCAGAGTTTGGGTGCTGTGAACCGATGTCTTCTGTCTGTGAATATCCATACATTCCAGGACTAGCCCATACTTCACCGCCTTCGCCGACTTCTTCCCCTCTATACGTGGACTTTCCAAATTCAAATTTGTATCCCGGAAAATATGGTAATAAGCTTTTTCCAAGTGGTCCGTCAAAAGGTTCGGCCATCATTTCAGGTTTTGCTTCTTTTAAGAATGCAAGAACATCATCTGGGAGCTCTGTCACTGGCTGTGATAGGTCTCGATACATGAACTGGTCTTGAGGATGCCGATTACGTCCAAATATAAATTTAGTTGTCAAGCTATTCGTAGTATCGTTTACTGTACCACCTGCTAACTCTGCCAGAATTTCTCTTGCTGTAAAATCACCTTGATTAGCCTCAAATACGGCTTGAGTTGCAATAACGTCGTCATCACAATACTCTGCAACTTTTGTCCATAACTCTTCAGGTACTGGCTGGTCCCAAGGCAATCCTAATTCGTGATGCTTGATTTTTTTACACAAAGCTCTGACATGATCATCCATTTTAGAATTAGGGTCTTCTGCTTTTTTATTAAGCTCAATCTCCCATTTCTTAAGAGACTGCTTCTTTGCACAGAAATCATAAACATCAGTATATGACAAGTTATAAGCTTCGCCAAACATGCAATTGGCACTTTTACCGATAATCCTCTGCGACAGATTAAATAATTGTTCATTATCATAACCCATCAAGCGTGCATACATAATATGGTTATCGTAGCGTCTGCAGTTAAATCCAACTAATTTGAATTTAAGCACTTGCTCAATATCCTGTGGTGTTGGATTTATGAGTCTGACAACAACATCTGTGTTCCTACGCTTGTAGTTAACAACAAATAGATTTGGGAATACCTCCACATCATAAAACACAATTTCATCATCAGAATATCCTTGGTTGTCTAATGACACTTCATCAGATTTGAATTTCATCTTAGCAACAAGCTTAAGACAATAATCAGATTGATGCGAACTGTTAACCGCGAAAGCCATTATTGCAGGTCTCATATCTGTTACATCATACTTCATTCCGCTGTTGTAGCATTCTTCAAGCTTAGAATATATGAAATCTATTGATGGCTTTGTTGCGTTATGAATTTCTTTGTTGAGATTGCGTATTATGAATTTCCGCAACCCCTTTTCGCTTTTTATGCCTTCAAAATTAATCACTTTATCTCCTTTCTCTTTCAAAGGAAGATTCGAGTTGAGAGTTGCAATCGGAATATCATTACATTTAGTCAGCTTTCTTCTTAGTGATGCATTTGCTGTAAATACCTTTATTTCAATATCGTCACTATAAATGCGACTAAGAGCAGAAGTGTCTCCGTCATAGATATAATGCAAATGAATACCAGCACCGCCTTTAGAAACCTCAGCATACGTCCTAGGCCACTTACTAGCAGCTTTAATATTTCTGCCATACGACTTCTCTCCTTTCTCATCCTTTAAATCAAAATCAATTACAATATGATTTTCTGGCAAGTTCACATAATGTAATTTGTGCGTATCAAGGTCTCTGAGTTTTGTCTTTACATTATTCCATTTGAATGTAGGCTTCTCATCTTCGTTACCATACTGGGCCTGACAATCTGCACAATACTCATCAAGTAACGATTCTGTGCAATTCAATTCCAATATGGGCTCTGGTATTTTTTCAAGTTTGTCGCCCGAATATATAAACTTATCTAATTTGAAGCCCTCGTAATAGTTCCTTACTCTCTCACCTTGGTCTAACAACGCTCGCTCGTTAAACGTTGCGAAATAGTTTTTAAGCTCTTCTTTAAATAAAAGTTTCGATAATGGATACTTCACATTTGAATCATCGCAATATGCCTTGTACATCTCATACGCTGCTTTTAGAGTTGTGCTATTCTGCCTTTTGAAAATATCATATGAGTCTAGCACATAGTTGTAAAAGTCATTAGATGCGCCCATCATACTTGTAGGTACATAATTGTTATAGGCATCTGGATTCTCCAAATATACATATTTGCAATGATAGGCAATCGCTCCAAGCTCGAATTTAACTTGATTCATAAGAATATCATATCTTTTGGTAGGAATTTTGTTTCCAGTCGGTGACACGTCTATCAATCGTCTTAATAAACCAGACTTGGCATCCGTTATCTTAACCGGCTTATTCGTACCCATAAATAAGAAACTATTAAACCTATTAACATAAGTTGATTTGAATTTCTCATTTACAGTCATTTCCTCATGCGATACAACTGAATTGAGTCTAGTATTGTCTTCAATACGTGAAAGATCACCATCATGCTGTATAGCAATTAATGGATTTGCTTTAAAAGCTTCCAACGCGAACGCATTAGAAGAAGAGCCCAACACCTTTGCATCAAACACTGCATAATATCCGTCGAACATGTCCTGAACAATATTCAATATGGTTGATTTACCTGTTCCCGGAGCACCATACATGACTATGAACTTCTGAATATTCTTAGAGTTACCAGTAACAATTGCTCCTATAGCCCATTCAAGCTTATGACGTTCTTCATCGGAATATAAAGTACTGATAATTTCGTCATATGCATCGGTAGGCCCTTTCTTAAGTGGATACTTGAGACGCTTACTAATATAATTCTTCTTAGTTGTCTCAGTGTTTGCAAATGTGATAGTTTCGTCTAGCGGATGATAATTGTCTCGCAATTGCTTCTGACAATATTTATGCCATCTATCAATACTCCCTGAATCTGAATCCCACAAATAACAAACGCGAGCAGGCTTTGTACCCGTTCGCGTTTCATAGTTTTTTGCATATTGTTCTAATTCAGAATCGATAAGATTAATTAATACACCTTCATCAGTTGACCATAGTTGAGTGTAATCATTCCAGACAGCATAAAAATCACCGCCTCGTATCATTAAATCATCAAAGCTTGACTTAATTATAAAGGCCGGATATATCTCAAGACCTATTTTAGTAGACTTTTCTTTGATTTTTATAAAGTCAAGCATATTTTATTGTCCTTTCTGTGGTCTTATTCTACATAAGCACCATCAATCTGTGTAATCTCGTAGTCTGCTTCTGTCTTGTCATTACGAATATATAATGTATCCGTCTCGTACTCGCCCATTCTGTCAAGCATATCATGGCTTCCCATAATCTCCTCAATCTCAACAGGCTCGTCGTTTTCGTCTGTTAAGACATCATTGTTGTAGTAATTACATGCAAGTTTGTCGTATCCATTTGGCTCCATATACGCCTCTGGTGTAATTACATAAGGTAAATCTGGTTCATTTGTTGCCGGTGACGAGTAATTGCTACTCTTAATAATATCTGAATATGCTCTCATTGCAGATGTCCCCTTTCTTGTCTGTTCTGTTTCTGCTGCTTCATTTGGAATATCATTGTTATCAGGAGTTTCTTCCTGTGGCTTCTCCGCTTCTTCTAACTTCTTATGATATACTTCTTTTACTGATTCTATCTCCTGATTGGAAATATCTTCATACTTCTTTTCTACTAATTTGTTTACAACAAGTCCACCTGCTACGAATCCTGCTGCAAATATGATTACTTCTTTAATACCCATAAGGCTACTCCTTCCATACTAAATATACGGTCCTTCTACCATAGTCGATGCACTCAGAATATGAATCCATATAAATATCAATGCATTCTCCAGCCTCAATATTACCTACATGTCTTCCCTTTACAAGTGAACTTCTTCCCCAACCTGTGCTCTGTCCGTAACCAGTGTCGTGAAATGTATAATCACCCATATAATTGTAGTCGCAATCGTACAATTCAACTGATTTGCCAATCCATTCAGATTTACCAGCTAATACACCAGGTCTCGGTCTAGTCCCATCTGCGCAATATGGGTCACCGGTGTATGCGGTCGATTCAACCTGAATATAATTCGGTTCTGGCTCTTCATATGACTGCTCAACAACTGCTTGCTCGTTTTCGGAAATATCAATAGGTTCTGTTTCAGCTGTAAAATCAATAGAAGACAGCATACTCGTAACTCCGGCCGTGAGTTTTGAGTTTACCGTCTCCTCTGCATTAACAGTGGTTCCCTTTATTATGCCAATGCTGAGTACCGCTGCAAATATAAAGTTTTTAAATTTCATTCTGATATGCACCTCCTAGTAGAGTTGTAGTTTCTTATTACCACTCGTTAAGCTCTCGGTCCCAATCTTCCCAGACATCTCCGTCACAATTGAACTCAAGAGCATAAAGAGTATTACAATACTTGTCTTTATCGAATATGTTCTTTACATCTGGCGAAATATCTTTGTCCCAAGAATGTATCTCACGAATACCGAAGTCTATGGTATTATCGCCATCTGGATTGTCCTTCTCAAATTTCCATCCGAAACGATAACCTGCTTTTGTCTTTGGTAAACCTAATCTATCACGTACATCATTTAAGATAACGCGTCCATTTGCTGTAAGATCACAATTTGCTAAGTTCTGCTCGCCAAGTAACTTTGAGTAATTATACTCAACATCTGGAACCCATTCTGTAGAAGTGTCCTTGCAGAATATAACAGTAAGAGTTCTGTCAAGAGGAGTCTCATCACCTGCTACTTCAATCTCTTTTGTGATAGTTTTAGCCTTGCCTGAGCCCTCATCAATAACTTTCTCTTTAACTTTCATTGTTGATGTTCCAAGCATAAGCTGCTTATCCTCATCTGCACCATACTTTTCTACAACTCTAGCTCTGTATTCGTCAAAGAGCTTCTTAGTAGTTGCATACGCTGCTCCAACTGCTATATATCGTTTCATCATAATCTTATATGATGTAACAAAACTTGCTATCGATAATCCGCCTAATATAATTGATGGAGCGTATATTCTGAGAAGTCTTCCTGCACAACCAGCGTAAGTCTGTGCTACAAACTTATTGTATTCATTGTCGTCGAATGACGCTCCTTCCTTTAATTTAAGCTCTCCCTTATGTAATTTCTTAGCCTTGTCTAAATTATCTTTTGTATCATCGATAATATCCTCAAGATTGAGTGTTGCTTTACATGCAAGAACTGTACTTGTAATGGTTCCTGCTGCTCCAAGGACTACAAGAATCTCTGGAGCGTGCTTCTTCAACGCAAATGATGCTGAATTAGCGACTGTTTTAATGCTTGCTAATAAGTTCATTATTAATCCTCCTAAATGTAATCAAATATTGTCATCTGTCTGAACTCAACAGGTTGACTATTGGTTTTCTTCTTTTTGTTAAACCTGCCGTCAGACTGAAATTTCTTAAATATAGCTACAACCTGGTATGTCGGCATCTTATATACCCTTGCCTGCCAGCTCATGCTATCCGGATATTCTTTAGCTATTGCTTTTCTCATTTCTGTAATAGAAATAGAACTCATAGAATATCACCCCTAATCTAATTTGTATGCTCTAGGTAAATCGAGCAAATATCCTTCTGGAACACGCTTTATCTTCGCTCCCGACAGATTCTCCCATCCATATTGCGTATCGATATATGTTCCTGTAATGTCAACCATCTGATATAAATCAGAAACATATGCTCTATGGTATCTATCAATCTCCTCAAGAAGCATGTCCAGAATATACTCAGCGTCTCCTTTACTCTCTAATATGATGGTTTTGTAGTTGTAGCCATCATTCTTTAAAGAATATGTTTTTGCTGCAGTGGTCTTGCCCGAACTTGATGAATTGAAATATCCACCATAATTAAACACAGACCCCGTTCTGCTTCCTGACGAGCTCCTTCGTGTTGATCCATTTAGCAGCATTGACATACAATCCAAGAACATATTTTTCAGTCCAGGGATTATAAGCTCGTTAACTGCATAGCTCTTTACATTTGAAATGTCCTCACTAAGAAATGTGTCCGAGAATTTCTGGCCTAGTGAACGATTTTTAGCTATTACTTTTCCAGTAACAACTTTCTTCACAGGTTCTTTTTTGGCCTCAGCTGTTTTTGACTTGTGAGAATTCGACTTGTACTCTGACATTAGTCTCTCCTTTCTTTTTACAGAAAAATAAGAGACCTAGATTTCTCTAAGTCTCCATTCTGATAATTAATTCTGGTCTACTGTTGTGTCATTACTTTCTTCTGTTGAAGTTTCTCCATAGTCCTCTGAATCACCAGCAGGTGCATCAATGAAATCCACATCAACGTAGTCCTTATTAGTAAGTTTCTTGTATCCAAGTGCTCCGGCTACAACACCTAATACTGCAACTCCAGCTACCTTAGCTGCTTTTGCAATCTTTGGATGTTTCTCCGCTGCTGCTTTGATTTTTGTTACTACACTAACTTTGTCATTCATTTCTGTTTCCTCCGTTTCTACAACTTCCGTTGTTTCCATCTCCTCTGTTGCTACTTCCTCAACTTCCTGATTGTTGTTTGACATAATATAGTCTCCTTTCTTTTTTATCCTATAATAGACAATGTTTTTCTCGCGAATTATCTGTCGTAATTATGTACAGGTCTTGCTCCATAGTCTAATATCATGGTTGGTTTCATGGTATCTGGGTCTACATATGAATCAATACGAGTATCTATCATACCGCGTTCTGCAGAAAATCCCATGTCATCGCCATATGGCACTGGTTCTACACCAATAGCATCAAGCCATTCGTTAAATGACTTGTAATACTCATTTCCGTACGTCATGTCAAAGTTCATATCATTGCGAGCCTTTTCTATTTTATTTACGGTGCTCGTGAATTTCCTTTGTGACACGGCTTCGAAGAATTCGCATTCGTCACAACCATTAATTATGATACTTGCCGATATGGGCTGCTGTGGTTGTTTCTTCAAATTATCCTCATTTACCGCTTTTTGTATCTCACGTTCTTTCTCTTCTCCAATTATCTGAGCAGCTTTTGCCTTGTAATCAGAAAATGCAGACTCTGTAAGCTTACACGCCGCTGTCAGAGCTACTTCTTTTTTATGAGAAATATTATTTGCTCCTATGATGCAGGCAACTGTCAATCCTCCAGATAATATAGCTGGAATATAGCATTTCCATGTTGCTTTCATAGACTCCCACACTGTGAGCTCAGTTCTCTCAACCACATTTTCGCCCGGTTTGTTCATCGGAGTAATTGACTTTGCTTTCTGTTCCTCAGCATCGGCTATAAGCGTCATTGCTTTTGGTGTTGCTTCTCCGACAAGAAATGCAGTAGTGAACACCCCAGCCACTGCAATACCTGATAATATCGTTGAGCTATTTGCTTTTGTAAAATTAATCGCGGTCTTCGCAAGACTCTTTATCCTCTGAATCATGGTTCAATCTCCTTTCAAGGTCTTCAATGCGCATATTCAACTCTTTTACCTCCTGCTGAGTAATAAAATGAAGACCTGTTGACGCTAAAAATGCAAGACCAAGCATCTTGATGCATTTTCTGTGTCCGTATAAAGTCTTTGCTACTGAGTCAAATGCACTTACTACTACTTTTGTTTCAATTGGTGTCATAATATGATTCCTCCTTAAATATAAAAATAAGAGACCTAGATTTCTCTAAGTCTCCATGTAAGCTATTGTTTATTCTTTACGTAAGTTCCTACTATTGCTACAACATCAGCAAGTACAAGTCCAACTAACGCACCTCCAACCGTTCCCAATGTACCAATAATAAATCCTTTATTGTATTCATCATGGTGCACTGCGTAAGTTGCAGCCTTTAGTTCCTTTGCTACTTCTGTAATTTTGCTCATATTAAGTACCTCCTTAAATAATTCTAATTAATAAGCTTTTCACTATAGTCAATGTTTTTTACGCGAAAAATAAGAAGAGCCTGTTAAGACTCCTCTTTCTTTGCTAAACGTTTTGTAACCTCTTTTTCTATTTTACTATCGTTGTTAATCTGAGTTGACAGAGCTGTAAGTGCTCCAAGTAACCCGATCGTTATATAACGTAAAATATCTTTTTTGTTCATTACGTTTACCTCCTTTCATTTTAGTCCATGTTTTCTACGCGAGAAATTATCACTTAACCAACCAGATTTCCGGACGAACCCCAAAAGAGTACGAAGCGTAGTAGTATCCCGTATTGCCATTGCCGCTTACAAAAGCGAAACGAGCCGAAGAAAATTCTTTCTTGGTAGCATTACGGAGCCACCCACACTCATACTTATTGTTGTAATAAGCAACTCGATTGTATATCCGCATCATCAGTGGAAGCTGTTTGTCATTATCAGCCTCAAAGTGATTCCTATTCTGCTCGTCGTCCCAGCCAAACATCTCACCTACTGTCGGAATAGTTACATCTGTAAGTCTTGATCTAATTGAATAAGGCAATGCCTTTACGAACTCTGTATGTAACCATTCATTCAAATCAGAGTCTTCAAATCTGCCCTTATTTGTGTCTAGCCCATTCATAGGTCTCTTAACTACATAATCATCAAAAATAAGCATCACTTTATCGTCCGTAACCTTGTGCACTGTTGCTGTAAATTCTCCTAATTTGTTCATCTTAAGTGTCGTCTTATCTCCTACCTCAGCATCTTTTATGTCGTACTTTGCAGGTACTCCGAATAATGCATTAATAAATTTTTTAGTTGCAAGTACATCATTAATGCAATACTCCTTCATTGTTTCTTTAGACTCTTTTTCGGCAGTAATTTCTATATACTTTCTATACATTCTTTCGACTGTAGGTATGTCAATCCCCCTTGCCGATAATCCAATAATTTCTTCTCCTAATGTCATTTCTCTTTTGCACATATTATTAATCTCCTTTCAATTCACAAAACATAGAGACCTAGATTTTTCTAAGTCTCTAATTATTTACTTTTTTCTGAAATGCTGTATAAGCTTTACAATTCCGTAAATTACTAATCCTGCAATTATAACATCACTAAAAGCTAATATTACCCCTATAATACCAGCCACTCCGACTGATGCTATAGCTAATATTATTGCTAAAATGACAATTGCTATAATTACTAATATCGTTAATGTAATCATATCACTTACCTCCTTCTCACTATAGTCCATGTTTTCTACGCGAAAAAATAAAAAGTAGAACCTGATTTCTCAAGCTCTACTGTTGTGGTGGATATAATTATTTATTATTGTTGCCTCCACAGATTAGCAATAATGCAAATCCGATTAAAAGGCCCGCAAAAATATAATTCATACATTTCACCTCCTTTTCACTATAGTCCATGTTTTCTACGCGAATTTTAAATAGGACACTTATCGAATGTTGTTTCCCATGGCTGCCGTTTTAGTGGTTTCATCTTAAGTGCCCACATAATTTGTCTTATAGTAACTGTTGGATAAATATTATTCTGTGGAGGTCCTGCATGTTTTTCAAAATAATCTTTGAATCCAACCTGAGTATAAATATCATCAACAAGCCATGGGTCCAGCTCCGTCCAAGTTGTTGATTTATCATCAGGATTATAACGTTGTTGAATAACAGATAATCCCTTATTATTCGCTAAATATAAAGTGCATTTACTATATACTGGATGATTGCATTCATATG
>ERZ1026901.1088-NODE-1088-length-17106-cov-12.532344_pt1 | contig 17106 bp, 15 predicted proteins | sample MGYA00380179_ERZ1026901 | MGnify/ENA primary metagenome ERZ1026901 (study PRJEB33269, sample SAMEA4719815) | human gut metagenome | biome: human-associated habitat; feature: organic feature; material: feces | place: Cameroon | collected 2013-10 ... | reverse complement strand
GATTGCGTACATTTTGTTCATTCCTTTTCGTTGTACTCGCTGGTCGTAAAGGCAGGCCCTCACAGGGGCCATTTGAGGCGCCCACACCAAGCGGCTAGAATAGTATAGCAAAAAAATGTGCGGATTTCAAGAGGAAAATCCCGCTTTTGCGGAAATATTTTCAGTTTTTCTCCTCTTTCAGCTGTTCACGTGCTTCAGCACCTCATCCATATCCCGGCGGCCATAGACGATGCGGAGAAGCCAGACCGTCTTTCGTTCCTTATCTGCACGGTAGTACAGCAGATAATTGCCCACGACCTTTTTCCGGATGATCTTTCTGGGCAGGAATGCATTGGTGACCAGTGCCCCGCCCTCCGGGAAAACGCACACCGTCTCCATGCAGCGGCTGATGGCCTCCATCAGTTTTGCTGCCGCCTTTGCGTTATCCAGCGTGTTTCCGATATAATCAAGGATGTCGTCAAGCTCTTTTTCCGCTCTCCGGGTCAGGCGATAGTGATATTCACAGTCCATACTTTTCCCTCAATTCTGCCATCGCCGTCGGGCCATCGACTGTGCGTCCTGCCTCCACATCATCCAGTCCCTCCAGAATAAGCTTTGCCTCTTCCATCTCCTGCATGGTGCGCTCATAGTAATCAATGTCCATCACCACGAGGCGGCCATAGCCGTTCTTCGTCACAAAGACCGGGCCGTTCTCCTCGGCGCACCGGCGCTCGATCTCCACGGTATTCTTCAGTTCTCTCATCGGAATGATCTGCATCGTAATGCCCCCTTTATGTTCTGTGGCTATATTATACACCAAAAAGAGCCACAGCGCAAGGCTCTCTGCGCTGTGGCTCTTTCGAAATATTCTGATCAGGCGTCTTTTTTCTCCGCCAGCTTCTCTTTGAGCTGCTGCTTCACCCGCTCGTTATAGGCATTCGTGCGCTCAAGGAAGAGCTTGCGGGGGCTGGAAGCCACCAGCTCCTCCCTCTCCACCGTAAATTCCGGCTCTGCCTTGCGCACCTTCGCCAGCAGGCTGCGGTTCTCTGCCGTCAGGGCCAGCGTCACCATGAGAGGCTTGGACTTATATTTTCGGGTCAGGAAAATTTCCAGTGCCACACCGCCCACGACGGCCGCAGCCGCCACCAGCTGGGAAGCTCGCAGACCGAGCGACGGCACCAGCAGCAGGCTGTCGGTGCGGAGAGCTTCGATCCAGAAGCGGCCTGCGCCGTACCAGACAAGGTAGCGCAGGGCAATGTCGCCGTTGAACTTCCGCTTTTTGATGTACGCCGCCAGCAGAGCCAGACCCACGAAGCACCAGATGCTCTCGTAGAGGAAGGTGGGGTGGACGGGCATGGCGGGGTCGATGGTGACGCCCTTCGGCACCGTGACGGTGCTGCCCATCAGGTAATCCTCCGTTGCTTCGCTGAACATGCCCCAGGGCAGGGTGGTGTTGCAGCCGAAAGCCTCCTGATTGAAGAAGTTGCCCCAGCGGCCGCAGCCCTGTCCGATGAGGAAGCCCATGCCGGCCAGGTCGAACATGGGCAGCACCGGCACGCCCCGCCATTTGCAGGCCAGGCCGCCGAACACAAAGGCGCCGATGATGCCGCCGTAGATGGCCAAACCGCCGTCGCGGACGGCCAGCACATCCCAGATAGTATCGTAATTATAGGGTGCCATCGCCACATAATACAGGCGGGCGCTGGCGATGCCCAGCACCACGCCGATGAGGATGACATCCACCATCGAATCGGCGTCGATGCCGAACTCCGTGCAGCGGCGGAACGCAAAGACCAATGCGAGGCAGAGGCCGAAGGCGATGCAGACGCCGTACCAATAAATATCCATGCCGCCAATGCTGAAGGCTACCCGGCTCAGCTCAAAGCTGAGGCCGAGGCCCGGGAACTGTACCAGATTCGTCATTCTTCCGTCTCCTCTTCTTCGTCCTCTTCGGCGGCAGTGCCGTCCGGCTCGATGTACATCACAGCCATCCGCTCAGGCCGCAGGATGTGCTGCAATGCCGCGTCGGCATCCTCTGCCGTCAGGCCTGCCAGCATGGTGATCTGCTGGGCCACAGTCTGACCTGCCAGCGCGAAATCTGCCATCTGGCTGGCCGAATCCTCGACGTTTTCCAGATTTTCGATGAGCTGGCCGTATTTTTCGTTCTTGCAGAGGGTGAAGATCTCCCGGTCTACGCCCTCCTTGCGCACCCGCTCGATCTCGTCCAGCAGAAGCTGCCGGACGGTGTCGGGCCGGTCGCTCTCGCCGGTGAAGAGGATGCAGCAGCATCCGTCCACCCGCAGCACCTCACCGCCGAAGCCCGGGTCGGTCAGGCCCTCGTCGTAGAGTCGGCGGTAGAGCGGCGACATCCCGCCGCAGATGCAGCAGAGGATGAGCTCGTACAGCATCTCGCTGCGCAGGTCGCCGAAAGGCAGCGGCTCTTCTTTGAAGCCCAGACCGAAGCAGGGCTTGGCGATGGGCATGGTGATGGTCTTTTCGGTCGCTGCCAGCGTCATCGGCTCCGGGCGGAGCAGGCGCTCGACCTTTTCCGCCGGGCGCTCGTCCATCAGGCCGTGGCGGGCGCAGGCCGCCAGGATCTGCTCCATGCTGGTGCTGCCCGCTGCGGCCAGCACCATATTGCCCGGCGCATAGAACGCCCTGCAGCAGTCGTAGAGCATTTCCGGCGTTATCTCCGCGATGCTCTCCACCGTTCCCGCAATATCGCTGCGGATGGGGTGGCTGTGATACAGGCACTCGCACAGGCCGGTGATGAGCCGCCAGTCGGGGCTGTCGTCGTACATCTTTATCTCCTGCCCGATGATGCCCTGCTCTTTGGCGATGGTCTGCTCGGTAAAGTAGGGATGCCCCACCATGCCCAGCAGCACATCAAGGCTCTCGTCCAGCTGTTCCGTGGCCGTAAAGAGGTAGCAGGTGCGGTCGAAGGCCGTGAAGGCATTGGCATTCGCGCCGGTCTTGGCGAACTTTGCAAAGGCGTCGCCGTCCTCATCCTCGAACATCTTGTGCTCGAGGAAATGGGCCACACCGGCGGGCAGATGCACCTCCCGCTCCCCCAGCCGGAAATCCCGGTCGATGGAGCCGAAGCGGGTGGCGTAGATGACATGGGTGCCGGAGTAGCCCGGCATGGGGCGGACGAGTACGGTCAGCCCCGAGGGCAGAACCTTCCACTGGTCAGCGGCGGTGCGTTCCAGCACGCTCTGGGTGTTCTCAGCCATTCTCGTTCCCCTCCTCCCGCGTCAGCAGACAGCTCACCGACAGGGTGAACTGCCTCAGAATGTCCCGCACATCCTCCCTGGTCACAGCCAGCAGGGCGCGGCGGGCGTCGTCCGGCGTCTGCACCGGGCCGCCCCGCAGCACCTCCATATAGTACCATGTCTCGATGCCGCCCAGCGTATCCTCCAGGCCGTTCATCCCGGCCAGCAGGCCCCGGCGGCAGTCTTCCAGCTCTTCGTCGGTGATCGGGCCGTCGCAGAGGTCCGCCAGCTCTTTGAGCACAGCCTGCTCAGCGCGGGCCGCGTCGGTGTGCTCGACGCCGCTGTTGACGGCCATGCTGCCCGTGAAGCTCTGGAAGGACGACGAGCAGTAGTAGCACAGATGGTCGCGCTCCCGGACGTTCAGGAAAAGGCGGCTGGTCACACTGCCGCCGTAGAGGGCCATCGCCAGCCGGACAGCGGCCAGCTGTTCGGGCTGCATGGGCCGGCCCAGCGTGAACAGCATACAGAGCTTGGCCTGCGTGGTGTCGAAATGCTCCACCTTCCGCACCGGCTCCCGCCGGGGCATGGCGATGTTCTCGGCCCGGGGCAGCGGGGCGCGGTCGATGGCCGAAAGCTCTGCCAGAAAGGCGTCCTTCACGGCGGTGGTGCTGGCCTCGTCGCAGCCCAGCACGATGAGCTCGATGTTCGCCGTCCGCAGCATCTCGTAGTATGCCTCGGTCAGCGCTTCGGGCGTCAGGCCGTCCACTTCTTCTAAGTAGCCCTCCTGCCGGACACCGGCGGGGCTGTCGCCGAAGAATTCCCGGTTGGCCTGCCGCTGGCAGTAAAGGCGCTTGTCGTTCACTTCGTCTTCCAGCGCTTTCCTCAGCATCTGCTTTTCGATGCCCACGGCCTCGGGGTCGAAGGTGCTGCCCACAAAATAGGGGTGGAACGCCGTGCCGAGGGCCAGTGCGGCGTACTCCCGCGTCAGCTTCTCCCCTTCCAGTGCGAACTGGTCCTTGATGCCGGTGATGCTGACGCAGAGGTTGTGGCTGCAGCCCATGGGGCGGGCGTCCACGGTCAGGTCGGCGCCGTAGAGGCGGGCCAGCTTTTTGGTCATCTGGGTCATGTCGGGGCAGTCGGCATAGCCCCGCTCCATCACCAGCGGCAGCAGCGCGTGGGCCGTGGCCGTCTCGCGGCGGGCCGGGAACGCGAAGTGGATGCTGATGCGGCAGCGGTTGAATTTCTGTGCGGCGTCATACGAGAGGTGGACGCCGGGCGCGATTTGGGATCGTCTCAATGTTCTATCGTCCTTTTGTATTATTTCGTTTGTTCCAGCGCCAGATACTCTTCCAGCGAGAGGCCGGAGGCGCGGATGGCGAGGGCGTTGTCCCTGCCCACATACCGCCAGTGCCACGGCTCAAACACCATGCCGGTGGCGGCCTGACGCTCCTGCGGCCAGCGCAGGATGAAGCCGTGCTCTGCGGCATAGGCTTCCAGCCACTCATAGGCACGGGTGTCGGCGAAGCCGGCGTCCTTCTCCATGCTGTCTGCCGCGAGGATGTCGGCCCCGTAGCCGGTGGCATATTCGCTGGCCTCCGGCGCAGGCTGGACGGTCGCAGCCCTGGCAGCTGCCTCTTCCTCCGAGCAGCCGGACTCCCGGCAGCTCCGGACCGCGGCCTCATAGGCGCTCTGGCGGGCGGCGGCATCCTGATACCCTGCCGTCAGCACCAGCTCTATCTCATCCTGCTTTGCGGCCTCGGCCATTTCGCGGTAGGCTGCGGCGGCCTCGGCTTCCAGCGAAACGCCGGTGGCATCATCGGCCACGGCCAGCTCCGGCGTCGGCTCTTCCGTCAGGGGAAGGTTTGCATTCACCAGCACAAGGCGCTTATCCGAAAGGTCCGTCTCCGCGCCGCCCTCATACTCCCGGGCCTCGAAGGCCGTCGGCGGTGCGATGAGGGCATAGGCCCTGGGCAGCAGCCAGAGGATGCCGCCGGTCATCACAGCCATGACCGCGCCGCAGCTGAGCAGAAAGACCGTCCAGTTGCGCACGAGGCGGATACGGTGTCTCCGGCGGCGTTCTTTCGGCGACAGCGCGCGGCGGGGTGCGGGTCGATTTTGCTCCATGATGCAGCTTCCTTCCTGTTTTTGACGTTCGCCCTGAATACAGGCAGATAATAATATTATACACCCCTTTTATCTGGGTGTAAACGGCAGGGGCTGTAAAAAAATTGTGTACGCAAAAAGCCGCCGCACCGGCGCTGGACGCACGGCACGGCGGCTTTGAAGCCGCGTCTTACTCGAACAGCATATCGTGGATGGCGCTGACAGCCTTGTCGGCGTCCTCACGGTCGATGATGCAGGAGATCTTGATCTCACTGGTGGAGATCATCTTGATATTGATGTTGTTGTTGGACAGGGCCTCGAACATCTTGGAGGCCACGCCGCTGTGGCTCTGCATACCGGCACCCACGATGGACACCTTGGCGCAGGTCTCGTCGCAGGTGACCTGGTCGAACTTTGCGCTCTCGCGCAGGACGCGCAGAGCAGTCTCAGCTTCGCTCTCCGCGCAGGTGAAGCTGATGTCCTTCTTGCCTTCGCGGCCGGTGGACTGCAGGATGATGTCCACGTTGATATTCTTCTGGGCCAGCAGGCCGAAGATCTTGAAGCTGGTACCCGGCTCATCGGGAACATTCAGGATCGTGATAACAGCAACGTCGGTGTCCTTTGCGACACCCTTGATCAGCATACCTTCCACGTCTTTTACAACCTCCTTGACGACCGTGCCGGGCACGGGGTTCAGGCTGGAGAGGACCTCCAGCTCCACATTATACTTTTTAGCCAGCTCCACGCTGCGGTTGTTGAGCACCTGTGCGCCGAGGGATGCCAGCTCCAGCATCTCGTCGAAGGTGATCTCATCCAGCTTGCGGGTGTTGCGCACCTTGCGCGGGTCGGCGGTGTAGACGCCCTCCACGTCGGTAAAGATCTGGCAGCGGTCGGCGTGGAGCGCTGCCGCGATGGCGACAGCGCTGGTGTCGGAACCGCCGCGGCCCAGCGTGGTGATGTCGTCCAGCTTGTTCAGGCCCTGAAAGCCTGCCACGACGACGACGCGGTTGCGCTCCAGCTCCGAAGAGATGCGCTCGGTCTCCAGCTTGGTGATGCGGGCCTTGGTGTAGGCACGGTCGGTGCGGAAGCCTGCCTGCCAGCCGGTCAGACTGGTGGCATGGCAGCCCAGCTCGTTCAGAGCCATAGCCAGCAGGGCGATACTGATCTCCTCGCCTGCTGCCAGCAGCATATCCATCTCACGGGCAGAAGGGTTGTGGGTGATCTCTGCTGCCTTTGCGATGAGGTCGTCGGTGGTGTCGCCCTGTGCGGACACCACCACGACCACGTCATTTCCCGCGTTGTGGGTGTTGGCCACGATGCGGGCCACGTTGAAGATACGGTCCCGGTCCTTCACCGAAGAACCGCCGAACTTCTGTACGATCAACGCCATATCTTGTCACTCTCCTCTTTTTGCTCCCTCAGTGTGTGAGGGGTACACCGGGCGGAAGCGGTCTTGCACTTCCGGTCCTGTTTATCATTCCACTGTCGCACCGGTGTTGTCGGCATCCAGCCGCAGCAGTGTAAATGCTTCACATCCGTCCAAGCCTTCCAGCAGCTCGAGGCCCTTTTCCAGCTTGGAGTAAAATTTCTCGGCGCTGGCCTTTTCGGCCACAGCCATTACGGTGCTGCCGGCACCCGAGACGTACACCGCCCTGGCACCGCAGAGCCGCGCCATATCGAAGACTTCCTTCGAGCCGGGCATCAGGGGCATCCGGTAGGGCTGGTGGAGCTTATCCTCGGTGGCAATGGCCAGCAGGTCGTGGCGGCCCTCGCAGAACGCCGCCGGGATGAGGGCCGCACGGGACAGGTTATACACCGCATCCTTGTGGGTGACCTCTTTGGGCAGGGCCGCGCGGGCGGCTTCGGTCAGCAGCTTGTAGTCCGGCACGATGGCCGCGAAGCAGAGGCTCTCGTCCACATCCCGCTTGACGGAGTAGACGACGCCGTCCTCGAAAACGCTGCTGGTCAGACCGCCCAGAAGGGCCGGTGCCACATTGTCCGGGTGGCCCTCGATGGAGGTGGCCAGCGTCAGCAGCTCCCGGGTGTTGAGCACATCGCCCAGCATCCGGTTCGCGCCCAGCAGGCCCGCGATGATGCAGGCCGAGGACGAGCCGAGGCCCCGGGCCATCGGGATGGCGTTGGTCTGGACGAGCTTGAGGGGCGGCATGGTCTTGCCGACCTTATCGAACAGACCCTTGGCCGAGCGGTAGACCAGATTGGTCTCGCCGCGGGGGATGCGGGTGCCGTCCGCCGCCGAGATGTCCAGATGGTCGCTCTCTTCGAAGGTCACGGTATTATACAAGGTCACGGCCAGACCCAGTGCATCGAAGCCGGAGCCGATGTTGGCACTGGTGGCCGGGACGGAAACTTTTATCTTCATCGCAGTTCCCTCTTCTCTCGCGCTCAGACGTCCTCAGGCAGGCGGCGGAGCACCAGCTTCACGCTGCCGCCCATGGCCTCTACCTTGCGGGCCGCTTCGGCCAGAGCCTTGTTGTCGGCGCTGTCCACAAAGTAGGAGCAGCCGTCGAAATGCTCCTCCACCACATGGCCCTTGCCGTAGATGGCCTCGGCCACCGCCGGGGCGATGCCTTCCACACGCACATAGTATGCGGCGGGAGCGGGGTCGGTGAGCATTCCTTCCACCGGCTCGGCGGGCTGCCAGAACAGGCTGTCGTGGACCTTGACGCCGTTCTTGAGGGCGTCCACCACGTCGGCCACGACAGCACTGGCGGTGGGCAGCTTGCCCGCGCCCTTGCCGTAGAAGACCACGTCGCCCAGCATATCGCCCTTGACGAGGACAGCGTTGAAGACGTCATCGACACCGGCCAGCTGGTTTGCCTTCGGCACGAGGCAGGGCTCGACACCGGCGGCAACGCTGCCGTCCTCGCTCCGCTTCATCCAGGCGATGAGCTTGATGACGCAGCCCAGCTTCTCTGCCGCAGCCACATCATCCACCGTGATGCCGCGGATGCCGCGGGTGGGGATGTTCTGGGGGTAGATCTGGTGGCCGCAGACCAGCGAGGACAGGATGGCGATCTTGCGGCAGGCGTCGCGGCCGTCCACATCGTCGCCGGGATCCCTCGTCTCGGCGTAGCCCAGCTCCTGGGCGATCTTCAGAGCCTCGTCAAAGCCCAGATCCTCCCGCGCCATCTTGGTGAGCATGAAGTTGGTGGTGCCGTTGACGATGCCTTCCACCTCGGTGATGACGTTGGCCGCGAGGCACTGGTGCATCGGGGTGATGATGGGCGTGCCGCCGCCCACGGAAGCCTCGAACAGGAAGGCGCAGTTGTGTGCCTTGGCCAGAGCCAGCAGCTCTGCGCCGTAGGTGGCCACCATCTCCTTGTTGGAGGTGCAGACGCTCCGGCCGCTCTCGAGGCAGGCCTTGACGTAAGGGTAAGCGAAGCGGGTGCCGCCGATGGTCTCGACGACGACCTTCACTTCAGGGTCTTCCAGAATGGCATCAAAATTCTTTATAAACAGCTGTGCAGCCGGATGCTCCGAGAAGTCCTTGGGGTCAAGGATGTACTTGACCTCCACCGGTTCGCCTGCCCGGTGGGAGACGCCTGCGGCGTTGCGGCAGAGCACCTCGTACACGCCGCTGCCCACCGTGCCAAAGCCCAGAATCGCGATTTTTGCCATGATACTGCCCTCGTTCCTTTTTTCTATGAATGTACTGTCACAGATTGTATCCGCAGTGTACGCCCACGACCATCCGCTGGCGCGAAAGCTTTTCCGTCAGCTCCTCGGGGGTCATCTGCATGGTGTCGGTGCGGATGGTGACAGCCACCAGCGCGGCTCCGTTCTCCGGAGTAGACTGATTGATGGTCACGATGCTGGCACCGGCGGCACTGATGCCGGCCAGAAGGCTCTGCAACGCACCCGTCTCGTCCCGCAGGGTCGCCATGACAGTGATGACCTCGCGGCCATTCTCCGAGTCGAAAATGCAGTCCTTATATTTATAAAATGCACTGCGCGACAGGTCTACGCTGCGGGTCGCAGCCGAAATGCTGCGTGCCTCTCCGCTGGCCAGAAGCTCCTTGGCCCGGACGACCTTGAGGAAAACTTCCGGCAGGACCTGCGCATCCACCAGATAAAAACGGCGTTCCAACTTGTTCACCTCTCAAACACAAGTGTTCTTGCAGAAAATATAATAGCATCCGGCTCCCCGCATTGCAAGAGGTCGGATGCTATTTTGTCAGATTATCCAGTTTTGAGCCGTGAAGTACCCCTTCAGCGCACCGAATCTGCAACCCGATGTGCCGAAAAGTATGATTTTTGCCTCAGTCGGTGTCCAGATCGGTGGTGTCCGGCTCAGGCGCGAGGGGCTGGCTGGCGACAGCTGCCTGACCGTGGGAATAATTGCAGACGTCGGGCAGGTCGTCGGCACGGTAGTAGCCCACTGCCGTGCTCGGGCAGGAGCCGCTGGCCAGCAGGCCGCTCTGGGTGCAGTAGCTGCGCTCCACGACGCCGTCAGCCGCCGGGAATGCCTTATAGGGCAGGTCTGCCTGGACCTGCTCCATCAGGGACTTCCATGCCATGACACAGGTGCGGGTCTTGGCATGCTGCTTGCCGAGAGTCTGGGTCATATCGAAGGGCGCGTCATAGCCCCACCACACAGCGGTGACGTAATAGGGCGTGCCGCCCACGAACCACAGATCCTTCTCATCGCTGGCCGTACCGGTCTTACCGAAGGCCTCCATGCCGTTGGAGTTGGGGTAGCGGCCGCTGGCCGTACCGACGCTGGAGAACAGGACGTTCTTCAGCAGGCGGTTCATGACATAGGCCGTCTGGGGCGTCAGAGCCTGATAGCTGGTGTCGTTGCTCTCCATATAGATGTTGCCGTCCCGGTCGAGCACACGGGTGTAGAGGTGAGGCGTGGTGTACTCGCCGTCGTAGAAGATCTGGAACGCCGCCGCCAGCGCCATCGGTGTGACGCCGTGGGTCTGGCTGCCCATGACCATCTGCGCAAGGCCCACATCGTTGACGGGGTCCAGCGTGCTGAGCTGCAGGGTATTGTAGACGAAGTTGAAGATGTTGTTCGCGCCCACGAGGTCGCCAACGCGGATGGCGATGGTGTTCAGGGAGCGTGCGAGGCCGTTCCAGAGCGGCAGGTCGGAGCCGTCGCCGTAGTTGCCGCCGTAGTTGCGGGGCCAGCTGCGCCATGCGTTGGGGTAGGCTTTCAGCTGCTTGTCCGTCAGGCCCATGAGGCCGTTCCGGCGGCAGTAGTCCTCGTCACGGATGACCATGTCCTGCTTGAGGTAGAGGGGCGAGTTGTTGAGCATGGTGGACCAGTTGACCAGACCGTACTCGATGCCCAGCGCATAGGCGCCGATGGGCTTGATGGTAGAACCGGTCTGACGGGTGACGCCGTAGGCGCGGTTCAGGGAAAGGCTCTTGGTCTTTTCGCCCAGACCGCCCACCATGGCGATGACATTGCCGTCATAGTCCAGCGTGACCATCGCCGCCTGGGTGCGGACATTGCGGTAATAGTAGACCGTGCCGTCCTCGCCGGTGCGGGTCTTGGGGGTGCCGTCCTCATTGAAGACCTGCACATCGTCGTCGGAGATGCTGGTCACCTCTTCCTCATGCCAGCCGGCCGGGAAGTAGGCGTCGTCGGTGTTGAGCATCAGGTTCTCCATCGCGGTCTGGATCTTGGGGTTGACCGTCGCCTCGATGGTATAGCCGCCGGTGTAGAGCATACTCTGGGCGGTGGACTCGTCCACGCCCTCCTTGGCCATGATGTCCTTCACCACCTCGTTGAAGAGGGCATCGGTGAAGTAAGAGGTGGTGGAGCTGCTCTTCTTCGTGTTGTCCGTCTCTGCCAGCACCAGCGGCTGGGCAGCGGCGCTGCGGTAATCCTCCTCCGAGATGACACCCTGCTGCCACATATTGTAGAGCAGGAAGTTCCGGCGGTTGATGAGGTTCTCGGGGTTGGTGTAGGGGTTATAGTTGGTGGGATTCTTGGTGATGGAGGCGATGGACGCGCACTCCCAGAGGGTCAGCTCGCTGACATCCTTGTCGAAGTACTCGTTTGCCGCCGTCTGGACGCCCTGGATGGTACCGGTGAAGCTGATGGTGTTCAGGTAGGCTTCCAGAATGGTCTCCTTGGAGTAGCTGCGGCTCAGGATGAGGGCGCGGTAGATCTCGCGCAGCTTGCGCAGTGCGCCCTCGATGCCGCTGGCGCTCTTGTCGCTGGTCAGGTTCTTGATGAGCTGCTGCTCCAGCGTGGAGGCGCCCTGCTTGGAGCTGTAGATGGGCAGCAGGTATTCATTGATCATCGCGCCGATGGTGCGCTTGAAGTTGACGCCCGGCTCGCTGTAAAAGTCTTTGTCCTCGGTGCAGATGAATGCATACTGTAGGTTGGTGGGGATCTGCTCGAGGTCCGCCCAGACGCGGTGGCTGTTGGAGGAGCGCAGGGTGGCGTACTCCACCTGTGCGCCGGTGTCGGGGTCGGTGGCCACCACAAGGCTCGACTGGCTCAGTTCGATGTTGTCGAGGTCCAGCAGGTCGCCGTCACTGGCCGTAGCCTGCACCACATAGTACACAGCGCCCACTGCCACCAGACTGCCCGCCATAATGCCCAGACAGACGAGGGTGACGATGGTCCGGCCCAGGAATCCGAGAGCGGGATGGCCGTGCTTTTCTCCCTGCTCCTGCGGCCCGCGGGCCTCACGGACCCGCCGGTTCTGCTCCGCTGCGGGCCGCTGCTCCCGGAGCGCACCATCACTGTGGAGTCTCCGTCTTTCATTGTTTGAGATAAGGATCGCCTCCTATCGCAATTTTCACTGTTCTGCATCTCAAAGCATCCTCTGACGATGCCGTTTGCTGTTCCTGCTGCGGCCAGACGGCCCACAGCCATAATAACACATTATAGTCCGCGCCGCCCGCTTCCGCAAGGGGGAAATCGACGGGATACGATGTTAGTATAGCACATCTGCCCCGCCAAAGTACAGCATCCGGGTGTGAAAATTCTGCATCCCTGTCTGAGGCAGTTTTCTTTTGCACATACTACCGTCTGAAACACCATTTCAGCCGAAAGGAGTCCACTGCCATGCGCAAGGTCTGGCTCTGCATTTTTTATGCGCTGTGCATTTTTACCATCGTGTTCAGCCTGTTCTGGATGGCCCTGCCCAGTCTCCCCTTCCCTGCCGACTCCGGCGAAGAGACGCCGGCCTCCGAGCCGGGTCTGGCCGCGCAGGGCTCCGCCGGGCAGAGCGGCACCGACTTCTACCTCTGCGACGAGGGCGGGCGGGTGGTCGTCTACACCTGCTCCGACAACGGGCTGCCCGACAAGCGGCTCCTGCGCACCGGCATCTATGTCAATCTCCTGCCCGAGGCCGACGCCCTCCGGCTCAAGCAGGGCCTCTACGTCACCGGCGAAACGGCCCTCCGGGCGCTGCTGGAAGACCTGGGTGAATAAACGAAAACAGTGCAGACGCTCCCCGGGGAGGTCTGCACTGTTTTTATCCTTGATCAGGATCAGGCTTCGAGCTGTTCCAGCGGGATAAGGTAGTCCCTGCGGCACTGCTCGTAGTTGAGCATATATTCCTTGGTGGGGTTGTGGTGCATCATGTTCTTGAGGGTATGGGAGTCGTAGTCCTCGCCTGCCTCCATGCCCACCAGACGGGCGGCGATGTTGGAGCAGTGGTCCGAGATACGCTCTACATTGCTCAGCACATCGAGATAGACGACACCGGTATCAATGGAGCAGACACCATCCTTCAGACGCTTGATGTGCTGCGCACGAAGCCGCTCCACGAGGATGTCGATGACCTGTTCCAGCGGCTCCACCTGGCTGGCGGTCCGGGCTTCGTCGAACTCGAAGGCGTCCGTGGTGAGGGTCAGTATCTTTTCCAGCGCATTGTCGAGAAGCTTCAGCTCCTGCTGTGCCTTCTCGCTGAAGGTGACTTCCTTGTCGGCCAGCTCCTGCGCCTTTTCTTTGATGTTGACTGCATAGTCGCCGATGCGCTCGCACTCGGTGACAAAGTTGAGCAGCTCGGTCACCTCATGGCTCTCTGCGTCACCCAGCTCCTGGTCTGCCAGCTTGATGAGGTAGTTGGAGATGTCCACCTCCATCCGGTCGATGAGGTTCTCGCGGACATCGATGGCACTCACGACGTCCTCGTCCATCTTGAGCAGCAGCGGGGCGGCGAGGCCGACGTTGCGGGCTGCGCGGCGGGACATCTTGACCACCGCGTTCTTGGCCTGCTGCAGAGCCACAGCCGGGCTCTTGAACAGACGCTCATCCAGCACCGGCATGCTCAGCTCCTGAGCCTCCTCATCGCTGTTCGGCACGGTCATCATGGCCAGCTTTGACAGCACGCCGCTGCAGGGCAGGAAGAGCAGCATCGCAATGACGCTGGTCATGGTGTGGATGTTTGCAATGCTGCTCTTGTTCATCACATCGCCCCACATGGGGATGCCGATGGTGAACTGGACTGCATAGACCAGCGCCAGCAGGATGACGCTGCCGATGATGTTGAAGTACAGGTGGATGAGGGCGGCGCGCTTGCCGTCCTTGGAGGAGCCGCCGATGGTCAGCAGCGGGGTGAAGGCCGTGCCGATGTGGGCGCCCAGCACGATGGGGATGGCCGAGCTGAAGGTGACGAGGCCGGTGCCGGACAGCGCCTGCAGGATGCCCACAGAGGCCGAAGAGGACTGGATGATGACCGTGACCACCACGCCCACGAGAACGCCGAGGATGGGGTTGGTCATGGTGACGAACAGCTCCTGGAACGCTGCGCTCTCACGCAGGGGAGACACGCCGGTGTCCATCAGGCTCATGCCGGTGAACAGGATGCCGAAGCCCAGCATGATCTGGCCGATGTTCTTTTTCTTCGCGTTGCGGATAAATACATAAAAAATGCAGCCGATAAACGCCACCACCGGCGCAAACGTCTTGGGCTGGATGAGGGTCAGGATGAGGCTGTCGCCCGAAATATCCGCCATGCGGATGAGCTGACCGGTGACCGTAGTACCAATGTTTGCACCCATGATAACGCCTACCGACTGCGTAAGGGTCATGATGCCGGAGTTGACGAGGCCGACGCAGATGACGACCGTGCCGGCCGACGACTGGATGACGCCGGTGATGAGGGTGCCGAAAATGACGCCCTTGATGGTGGACGAAGTCAGTTTCTGCAATATGCCCTGCATCTTGCCGCCGGCCAGCTTTTCAAGGCCGGCACCCATGATCGACATGCCATACAGGAACAGCGCAATACCGCCCAGCAGAGAGGTGATGTGTGTAATGTCCATAAAACAATGCTCCTAAAATCTTCCTATTGCTCCCTTGCACAAGACGGCCGTACCTAGCTCTCCATACGCAAAACGCCGTCCTTTTTATTATAGCATCGAACCCCCCGGCTCAACAAGCATTATTTTACAGGAAAATCACTTTTTTGACCGGAATTTTAAGATTTCCGGGCCTTCTCAGGCAGTTCCTTTCTTGAATTTTACATTCATTTTATATTAGTATTTTCTAACTCCCGCCCGGTGCTTTCCGGCATTCCCGGGAACGCGTCAGGCGGCATCCAGCTCTTCCATCGCCTCCCGCAGGGTGTCCGCCGAGAACAGGAACGCGCCCGCCTCCGTATACACCTCCACATGACCGCCCACATACCGAAGCTCAATATCTTTCATTCCTCTTCCCTCCTGTGTCTTTTTGTTCTGACAGGAGTATAGCAGAATAAAAGTCCAATAAAATGTATCTTCAGGAAGTTTTTTGAGCAAAAAGGCACAGAAAAGCTCTCTGTCGGCGTCCTAGCCCTCTCCGCGCAGCGATAAACTGTCTCTTTGGGAGAGCGATGCTATCGCTGCGCCTGCTCTTCTCCGTCAGCATCCTTGCCCTCTCAGTCACCTTCGGTGACAGCTCTCCCAAAGGGAGAGCCATTGGCAAAGAGGGCAGGCTTTACGGGATGCAAAAGCCTCTCCCTTTGGGAGAGGTGGCATCGCGCAAGCGATGACGGAGAGGGCAAGCCCGTCTCCCGAGAGCCGCCGGACAGCGATAAGCAGGTTCTTTGACAGAGCGATGCTATCGCTGCGCCTGTTCCTCTCTGTCAGCGTCCTTGCCCTCTCAGTCACCTTTGGTGACAGCTCCCCCAGAGGGGGAGCCTCTGGCGTGTCGGTCAGGCCCACGCGGGACGAGCAAAGCACGATGTCTCGGGAACGGTAGTGCTCCGCTGTCTGGATTCACGGCAGCTTGACAAGGTGCGCTTGTCCAGAAGCCGCTGCCCTCTGTAGCAAGGCCCGCCCTTTTACGCCATATTACGCCTCAGGCGTCCAGTAGGAAGTTGCCCGGCCTGCCAAGGGCTCCCCCTTTGGGGGCAACGGCGACGACCGCCGCCAGTGGCGGAAACAGGGAGGAGCTGTTGGGGCCGCGGCCAGCAGGATGCGAGCGGCAGCGAAGCAGACGCTGGGAGCCGCAACCCGGCCTTGGCGAGCGGAGCGAGACTGAGAGGGCAAGCCCGTCTCCCGAGAGCCGCTACGCAGCGATAAGCAGGCTCTTTGGCAGAGCCAAAATCTGACGGGTTTTCTCCATTCACGCAGGAAACAGGGCGATTCGCGCAGGTTTTATTGATTTTTTCCCCGCAGATATGGTATATTCAAAGCAACCTGATATTCTACGGTCTCACCATTTCTTTTCACCGTTCAAAGGAGGTTTTTGTATGCTCTCTTATCGTAACCTTGCGATGTGTGTTCTGGGTCGTCCCCTCCATACGGGGGGGGGTATCGATTCACCCCGTCCGGCCTCTCAGCGGGCAGCGGCGTTTATCCTGACTGCCGCAATGCTCACCACCCTTGCCGCCCCGGCCTTTGCAGGGACATGGTACATCGAGGATGGTGACATCACCGTGAAAGCAGGCGAGACCGAAGGGACAAACAAAGTCTCACAGGGGGCGAATCAGGAGGTGGAAGACACCGACACCATCATCAAAAATCGTGAGGACACCGCTTCTTCCAACACCGTGACCATCAACGCCGAGGACAAGAACGACAAGGTCGAGGTCACGCTCAAGGATGTGAACATCGACACCAGCAGCCGGAACAAAGCCGCCGTAAGCGTGACCGGCAGCGGCAATACCACGATTAAGCTGGATGGCGACAACCATCTCACCGGTGGTAACGGCATCTACAGCAACAGCAGCGGCAGCCTCACCATCTCCGGCGACGAAAATGACAGCCTGACGGCTCAAGGTGGCGACAGCCGCAACGGCATCTACAGCGTCAGCGGCGACGTCACCATCTCCGGCGGTACAGTCACTGCCACCGGAGGCAATAGCACGGGCAGTTATGGCTCCGGCGGCGACGGCATCCACAGCGGTAGCCTCACCATCTCCGGCGGTACGGTCACTGCCACCGGAGGCGGTAGCACGGGCAGCAATGGCCTCGGCGGCCGCGGCATCTGCAGCGACAGCGGCGGCGTCACCATCTCCGGCGGTAGTACGGTCACTGCCAATGGTGGCAACGGCAACTCCGGCGGCGACGGCATCTCCAGCAGCAGCGGCGTCACCGTCTCCGACGGTACCGTCACTGCCAACGGCGGCAACGGCGGCAATGTGAGCGGCGACGGCATCCGCAGCGACGGCGGCGTCACCATTTCCGGCGGTACGGTCAAAGCCGCTGGCGGCGACAGCAAAGACGGCTACGGCGGCGACGGCATCCGCAGCGGCGGCGGCGTCACCATCTCCGGCAATACGGTCAACGCCGCTGGCGGCAACGGCGGCAAAGTCGGCGGCTACGGCATCTGCAGCTTCGACCGTGTCGCCATCTCCGGCGGTACGGTCAACGCCAATGGCGGCGACAGCAGCAA
>ERZ1026901.1083-NODE-1083-length-17149-cov-18.565111_pt1 | contig 17149 bp, 34 predicted proteins | sample MGYA00380179_ERZ1026901 | MGnify/ENA primary metagenome ERZ1026901 (study PRJEB33269, sample SAMEA4719815) | human gut metagenome | biome: human-associated habitat; feature: organic feature; material: feces | place: Cameroon | collected 2013-10 ... | reverse complement strand
TTTTCTGCTAGGATTTCACGGATATTAGGAATAGTCTTTTCTACTGCTTCAACACCTGCGGCCGCTTGGCTAACAGTAGCATCAAATTTATTTCCTAATACCTCACGAGCGTTATCTGCGTAACCTTTGTATTGTGCGTTGAGTGCTTCTTGCTTTTGGTTTTCATAGGCCGTTACAAGATTGGTTGCATATTGATTGCCAAACTTAGCCATCTCTAATGCTTGCTCTTGCGTAGCACCTACACCATTTAGCATTTTGGAAAACTCATCCGCGATGGTTTGGTCTACTTCGCCACCATCAAATGCAGTTGAAAAATCATATACAGTAGGTTCTGCAGGTTGGTCGGTGTTAGTATCACCGCCACTGCCTAAAATCGTATTTTGTTGGCCTTGTGTGTTCGTGTCCTGTGGTGTACCACCATTTGCACTATCCGTGTTATTGTTTGTGCCTTGTTCTAGTTCTTCTGCCATGGTTATTCACCTTTCTCTAATTCACTTTGTTCTAAATTCTTGAAATACTTTTGCATCTGAATATTTTCGAGTTGTGCCAGATGGTACTTCTTAACACCCTCTATTCCATCGCCAATCTTTCCTAAATCGTTTTGTAACAAAATAGCAACAGCCCTCATTCCCTCGTTATAGAATGTTGTGCTGTTGCCTGTGAATGATTTGCTATTCAGTTTTGCTCGGTCAAGAATGCGATAAAAAAACCACCTACCAAGTTCATCACTCAGTACGTGGTTTAGCGCTTCAATATCGCGCTTTTGCATATAATCTCTTTTTTGTTTCATCTAGTACCCCATTCCCATTAACTGTTGCATTACAGGGTTTCCATCATTTGCTGCATCGGTTGCTTGTTTAGCTGCACTAGCCATCTGAGGTGCTAATTGTGCTGCTTGCATCATTTGTGCTTGTTCCTCTTGTTCTTGTTGCGCCTGTTGTTGCTCTTCTAACTTAGCATCGTATTCTTCACTAGATACAATAACTTTTGCAGGTACACCGAGGTTTACACCATAATAATCCGCTGCTTCCTCAAAATTGAATTTTTGTAGGATATTAGGATTGCCCTGTGCCAATGACATCAAGAATGCGAAATACTGCTCTATAGAAGTTAAAGATGATACCTTTTGTGCCTGTGCCAATGGTGAAATGTACTCTATCTTTACATCTTGGCCGTTTAACTCTTCCGCTAATGCTTCATCAATTGGCGGAAACACACCAGCACGATCTAATATCGCATAGGTACGTTCAATAATCGGATTAAGAAATTCAGATAGTAGCCGTTCAACTACTGGCCCTAATTGTTGTAGTTTCTCTTGCGTGCGTTCCATGACTTCCCTTGCCGTCATTTGGCCGTTGTCCATGTTGTCTAGCATAAGGAATAAGTCAGCACTGTACGCACGCTTGATACTGTCTTTAACTTCAATGATTTGTTGCATTATCCAATCAAGATTGATATCTACATTAAAGATAGGCTCAACCTTACCGCCTGTATCGACCTCAGTAATACCGCCAGGAAACAGCGATACACTACCGATTACATCAGATGTAACGGCCATAGGTGGTTTTACACCTAACTCAATAGCGGTTAATCGGTCTAGTTCCAATTTCTGCAACATCATCGCATCAGATTGTGCGAACCATGCACTACCTTTACCATAACCATTTAGATCATGTGTAGTGTGCCGTGCAATTGGAATAGGCCATTCTTCATAGCCACTATGTCGCAAGATTTCATCATCCCTACTCCCCTCAACCCAGTAAATAGAGGAGTAAGGCATGTTCTTGTTCCCTAGTTTTCCATTGCGGTCTTTGTTTTCACACACGAGCCAACAAACTGTATATACCTTAGCATTACCCTTGCCGTCATCGTATGCACTTTTAATCATGTCGGTACAGTTATCATATCCAAACTCTTCAACTAATTGGTCGCAAGTCATGTTGTACTTCCGCCCAAACGTATTAACCTCACCATTAGCATTACATTCTAATGCGTAAGTACCGATTGGATAGGATGTGAAACGCACACCAACTTTACCATCTGGCATGATAGACATAGGCGCTTGCCCGAATGGTAGTTCCATATAGACTTGGTGAACCACATTGTAGAAATTGGATTTTGCAAATACTGCATACAATATTTCTTCACGCTCATCTAATACTTTTGCTACATCGCTATTTGCTGCCATGTCTGTATTCTCCATGGTTAGCTTAAACCATTTACGGCTAGGCGGTGTCATTCCACTCATTACACCACTAGCGAATATCTGGCAACTTTCCCACGCAATCCCAGTAAGGATTTTATCGGTATACAATTTCGATTGGTCTTGCTCGCCATCAAATACACCAAGGAATGGCAACTGATAATCTCTTATCATCTTCCACTTCTCAACGTACTTTTGCCGATTAGTGAACATCTGATTGAATTTTGCTTTTGTTTTCTTGTAATCTCTAGGCTTTGTAACCTGCTTTTCTGTAGGTTGCCTTGCTAGGCTTGATAGGATAGTACTCATATTAACCGCCTAATGTTGTTTTGCCTGTGGCTTGATTTAAAGCACTAGCCAAGATTGTGCTATCATAACCAGCTTTCTTACGCTTTTTATCAGTGAACCATTGTTCATCTTTCTTTTGCGTCATGTCATCAGTCTGTGCAACTGGTGCAGGTGCTGGTGTAGTAACACTTGGTGTCTTAGTTTTCATACACATTCACATTCCCCCTTTACCCAAATGGTTTGTACTCTGTATTCGCTACTCTTCTGTGATTGCCATTTACTTTTTTAGTGACCCTAAATGCAAAGGTCAAGGCTAATGCATCACCTTTGTTTGGCGATGGTAGGCCTCTTTCTTTCATGTCTTTCTTACTTTCAAGTTGGATACGGCCGTTTTTATCAATGATCGCTTCTGGGCCTACTAAATCATCATACAATCCTTGTTCATTAGGAATTGCACCGCCCTCTTTTAGCCAATCTTTCATTTCGCCCCACATGTACGCACGCATGTTAAGATACATATTGTTAGGCGATGCACCACCAAAGGCAACTAACCGCCATTTTCTACCCATCGACTTACCGATACTATAAATACCTGTGCCGTACCCTTGGTCTATGAATACTGCATCAGCTTTGTACGTATCCTCAAATTGTGCAATGAGGTTAGCCATACGCATATCATCGTCATTCTTTTCAATCGTTGCCAAGCACTTCATGGAATATCCGTTACGCATCACGATTTCTAATGTATCGCCACCAGTCCATGCAGGGTCTACACCGATGATTACAGGTAAATTGTTAAACTCACCAACTCTGTACATTCGCTTTTGTGCTTCATCAACGATTGATGCGGATATAAATTGTGTATCCGATGCACTAGGAAATATTCCTCTTACACGCACTTTCACAAAGTCGCTATCCTCACCATGAATATCAACCCATTCTTGCAACTTAGCTTTGTTTGAAATCTTAACTGTTCTACTATCAATCTGATAGGTAGTCCAGTAGGCTCTATGTTTTCTAAAACATTCTCTAAACCTACCACTATTACGTGTAGGGTTACCAAACACGCACCATATAATCTCGGTTTCCTTATCTGTTAAAGCACCCTCTGTTACTTCCCATATCTTGTCAGATATTGCTGATGCTTCATCAAATATGATAAGTATTCTATTACCTTGATTGTGCAAGCCTGCGAATGCTTCAGGGTTGCTTTCACTCCATGGAATAGCATCTATCCGCCATGTTTTCTCGTACTGTTTATCAGCACTAAACAATGCGGTTGCCGTGTAGGTAAATAGTTCCTTGCCTATGAACAGGTTGTACCACTTATTTAACTCCGCCCAAGTCTTAGACCTTAACTGTGTATCAGTATTAGCAGTAACTACCCCTCGTGTATTTTCATGTGTAGCTATCGCAAACAGAATTAACAATGAAGAAAAGGCGGACTTACCGATACCATGTCCAGATGCTACCGCAATTTGTATCGCCTTAGCCAACGATTTGCCCTTGCGTAGTTCTTCACCTATTTTCTTGAATGTCTTTACTTGCCATTCATCTGGGCCATCAAAGTTTTCAAGCGGTGTTCCTTTTTCTCCCCAAGGAAATGCGAAATATACAAAGCCTAATGGATCATGCGTAAATGAACCTAACGCATCAATCAGTTGTGCCTTGTTGTATTTCATCTGATTTCACCCTTGCTTGCTTCATGCGGTCGGATATATCAATCTCTATTTCTGCATCAAGTTTCACCTTTTCGGTAAATAGCATGTGCCGTTTACCCAACAACTCGGCTGCTTTGGTTCTATCTGCAATTGAGGCATCCAAGCCGAATGCATCTTTTTCTTCGCCGTTCATTACCTTAGTTAAGTACTCCAATACTTCATCAGCAGTTGCGATTGTGTTTTTACTACGTTCATTCATGACTGCATCTATATATTGCCGTACCTTAGGTTTTCTTAGCATCTTGCTTCCTGTTACGCTTGCACTATTTTCTGCATATCCAGCCTTGATAGCACTCTGTGTTGCATTGGTAGTCTTGATATACTCATCTGCAAATATTCGTTCTTTTTCTGTTAAGGTGCTAGCGTCTGCCATATATCAATCACCACCTTTATATGTCTTAACTAAAAATAGCAGTACTTCATGTTGCTTAGTACTGCTATACTCACTTTCTTTCTTATAGAGTTGTCCTTGCTTGAACGTTTTCCCTTTCTTGTACTTATGAGGGAATGTTAGTTTGTACTCTTCCTCTGTGTACATTCTGTTTACGATATATACTTTACAAGGCTTATCGTATTTGCTCCATGATTGCCTTACATCTACTACATACCGCCTGCCGTTCATTTGTAATGCTTTAAGTAATTTCTTTATAGTTGGTTGATAATTCACATCAAGCACCACACAATTCCGACTATAATCAATACACCGCACACAATGGCTAGGCAATCAATAATGCTCAATACGTTATCATCACGATGTTCAAACGCATATTTGGCTTTTGCTTGTAAGTCTTTATTGTCTAAATCTTGTGCTGCCTGTTTGAATAAGGCTCTATCCTTAATGAATTGTTTAATCGCTTTAATCATCTTAGTACCTCACCGCCTTTCCGTTTTAATTTCCCATTAGATCTAACACATAATCCACACGCACTTTTTCTTGCATTCCCCTGTGTGATGTATGTTTGGCATAATCCGTCATATTCAATGACATTAGCCGTGCATTTCCCTTTCTTGTTGTTAAGACATTTACTCTTACAACACAATATATCAGTCATCATTTTTCCCCTTTTGATAACTTTATACAAAAAATGAGATATATCGCCGCGGATATATCTCATATCATGTTTGTTTTATTCATTTTTACTGCATACTCAAAACCAAAGTTATATAGTTGGTTATTTACCAACACGAGTATATGAATTGTAATCACGGCTAGCACTCGCTAATTATCACTAACCAAGATACTCGGTTCTTTACAGAACATATAGCTTTAGTTTTCAGTATGCAATTACACTCTCTAAACTAATACCGCTAGTTGGTTGTTTGTAGTATGTAACATTTTCGCTTAAAGGTTTTATCTCATGAAACGTATAGGTATTATTCGCATCATTGGAAAGAATTATATGTGCGGTATTAGTTTACAAAATGCAATTTGTGAGGTGCGGTGCAGTTAGAATAATATAGATTTTATATGCACTTAGAAACAATATTCATTGATTTTTAAATATAAAATATAAAACCGCACCTCAATTGCTATTTAATTTTTGCGAATTGCTCATCGGCAACTCTTACACCTTATATTCTACTATATGTTTTTAGGCGTGAATACTGACAATTACTGACATTTCATGACATTTGATGTCATCTTTTTTGCCACCTCTATAAATGCTTCATCCCTATATCGTTTAGCCTGTCTTTCTTCAAACATTCCTTTATACATTGAACACGCTTGTTGTGCAGTCATACCTAATAGGTATTCGGCCCTCAGCATTTTACCGCCTATTCCTGCTTCTAACTTAGTAAGCAAATCTACTGCATCGCATTTGTATTCTGTTAACTCATCAATCCGCCTGCGTTGCTCTTTTTCAGTATCAACAAACCTTGCTACACTATTTTCTAATCCACAAGGAACACCGCCACCGCTAACTTTGTCTTTGGAATAGTCAATAGCACTGATCGTTGTTATATTACTTTGTAATTGCTTTATTTCCATAGCCATTAACTCAAGGTCTTTATCCACTGTTTTCAAAGGCTTTAAATATTCCTTAGCACTATTTATTAATCTCTTTTCTTCCTTTGATAGTTCGCTCAAATATTACTCACCGCCTAACATAACACCAGCACCAAAGATGATTAACACAATACCAATTATCGCTTGCGTAAACAACATTCGCACGCATCCCTCTTCAAACGTATCAAAAGTATCACTTAAAGCCACTGCAAAAATGGGTGAAATACCCAATATTATTCCAATTGTAATTAAATTTTCAGCCATATGTTTATACCTCTGCTAGTTTTGCATACACCCACTCGCTTGTTTCATGAATATCTCCATTCGACCATGATGTTGAACCACAATCCCATGTACGCACTTTATCTTTTTCAAATGATGCAAAATAACGCTTAATCCATGGTTTTTGATTGCTATTTCTAACCAATATAGGTGTATCAATCGCCACTTTCGACCAATTAACGATATTCAAATATTCAGCCACGTCAATTAGTTGGTCTTTTTCCTCAAAGCATGTACATTTCACTTGTACACGTGGTGAAAACGGACATAGATAATCTCTTTCGTTGACAAAGAAAAACAGTGTATCATCTTCAATTTCTGCTTTTCGGTATCCTAGATCATACATGCGTTTAAACAGTTCATCTGTAAATGCTTTATCGTTCATGTTCCCATTCTCCTTTATCGTCATTCCATTTGTACCATTTCACATTTTTTAATAAGAACATATCGCCATCTTGCGAAATTCCTTGTAATTCACCGATACAAAATTCATCATCGCCACTTTCATAAGCCATTTGTTTTAGAAATTCAAATGCACTTTCCCATGTATAGTGTGGTGCTATGTAATAATCAGAATATTCTGTATATCCGCTATATCCTAACATTCGCATTCTCCATTATAAAGTTTATCCATTTCATATCGGTATTGTGATATAACTCTGTTCTTTATTCTTAATGCAAATTCTTCTAATGTAATTTTTAAATACTCTAATTCACACATCGATAATTCCATACATATTTTTATGTCTGACTTTTTATAAATAACAATAAATCTATTCATTTCAAACGTTACTTCAGGTTCGAATAAGTAATCCTCATAAGCAAAGGTTAATGCTCTTTGCAAAATATTAATTGTATCGTGAAATCCTATTCTTTTTATATTGTGATAAATTCTCATATACACCTCTTATGATAAGGCGGATATTTCACCGCCTATATCTTATCCAACCAATATTTTAATTAAAATTACAAAACCAAATATTAAAGCTACTAGCGATACACCCATGATCGCATTAAAGAATAACTCTTGCGCAAATCTAATCGCCTTTCTATTATTTTCTGCATTCATATTAGCCATCGCTTTGAAGTCTTTTGTTTTTGTTTGCAGCTTATCTACATCTCCTGTGTATTTGCTTATTGGTGTACACATTATTTGCCAGCCTTTAACTCTTCAACTTCCGCCACTAACTGATTTACCAATTCTTCAAGTTGTTTGATTTTGCCTTTGTGGTTGGTTTCATATTCAGAACCTTTACCAAGTCTAAAGGATACACCTGCATTAATCATCTTGTTGGCTAGTGTTGCACCTACGCTAAACATAACGTGTTCAGTTGGTGCATAGAACATACCGAGTGCTACATCATTTGCGTTTTTATAATGGCCGTAGCCTACCGCAAATGTTAGTTTGTCATCGGAATTGTAACCGAGATAGTGTAACGCACTTAGTGCTGCATTAGATGCACCAGCTTTTGCTACTTCATGCATCACGTTTGAGATTTGACCTACTGTATTACGTTCTAAATCTGTAATACGTGTTTCGTGGTTATTAATTCTATCCGTATTGTTCAAAATGGCTTGGCTATTTTGCCCTACACGCTCGTTTGTAGCGTTGATAGTGTTATTAATCGTTGTAAATCCGTTGTTCACCTTAGAGGTCAAATTAGAGATATTTGTAGTATTTTGTGCAATGCGTGTACCATTGGTTTCAATCTCATCATATGCAGCGAATAGCTGGCTTCCGTTTACTGCATCTAAACTGCTAGGGTCTACACGGCCTGCACTTACGTTGTGCAATTGCCGGTTGTAGTTGTTGATACCACTATAGGTATCGCTTTTCTTGCTACCAAAGGATACTACGCTATTAGGATTTTCACCTGCGAATACGTGAGTTACCCCATTTAATACAACTTGTCGCACACCTACAGGGTTATCCGTTTGACTGTTTGTACCAATCGCCACGGAATTTTGAATAGGTGCTGATGCATTGTTACCGATAACTACTGCATCGATACCACGCACTACGCTATGTGTACCAACTACTACAGCCCCTTGATTATCGGCTGTATTGTTAGCACCTAATACAGTTTGTTCCTTGTTATTGCCTACGTAGTTGTTGTATCCAATCACGCTTGCTTGGTCGGCTTCAATCGTTCCGTTACCACCACCAATTACAACGCTATCATTTCCTGTTGCTTTATTATCACGGCCAATTGCAATTGTATTTGTGCCTGTAACTACTGTATTCGCACCTACTGCTACTGAGTTGTAGCCACTAACTACTGGTGCTTGTGTGTTAGGTTCTACAGGACCAGTTACAATACCATTTGCAAATACATTACCGCCAATTGTACCCATAATCATTGTTGCTAATACTAATTTGTTCATATATGTTTTCTCCTTTTACTGTCTATCTACTGTCTTTTTACTTACCAGTACTACCATATCCACCATCGCCACGTTCTGTTTCGCTGAGCGTTTGTGCTTCTTCTACATCTACAACGGCGATTGGTACGATGATTAATTGTGCGATGCGATCACCTCGTGCTATCTCATAATCTTTACAGGATATATTCTCATACACGATGCTCAATTCACCTCTATAATCTTCATCGATTATCCCTACGCTATTAGCACATCTCAATGGTGTTTTACTCATGCTGCTTCTAGGTGCTAATAACCCCATGTGATTATGTGGAATTTCAACCGCCACACCTAATGGAATTTTTTTCTTACTGTCAGCAGGTACTCTCACATTAAAAGGGCAATATAGGTCTAACCCTGCTGATAATTGCGGTAAATCAGAATTTACATCACCACGAGTAGGCAATTTAGCGTACTCATTCATTAACTTTACTTTCACTTTCTCACCTCTTGTTGTATCCGATTTCTATTAGTCTTTCCCTAATTGTTGTAAAGGATACATTCATAATTTCTCCTATTTTCTGATATGTCATTCCTTGTTCTCTTAACTCTATGGCTTTATCCACATCAATCAGCTTTCGATGGTTTTGCTTAACTCCTTTTGTGAAATTAACCAATCCAAGCATGCGTAATGCTTTACTAACGCTCATATCTGCGTACACACAAGCACCGAGTGCTAACCAGTTTTGACAATTAGTAGGTATCATCGCTGTACCTGCTTCCTTTATATACTTCGAACCAATCATCAGCCCTCATGGTAATTAACCACTTAGCATTATTCTTCCTGTGTGCCACGATTGGTATCACGTTTTTATGTTCGCTATCGTGAATTGCTTGTGCCATTGCCTTGTCTATATTCAATGCTTGTACACGCTTAACTTCAATGTGGATATTAGGCAATCCAACACAATCGCTGGCATCACCTGTATTTCCACAATACTGTTGCGTTCTACGAACATCAAATCCATGTTCCTTGCATAGGTTAGCAAATTCACGTTCGCCATCTGCACCTTTTCGTTTACTATTAACTTTTTTCTTCTTATCTGTTGGCAATCTTCATCACCTCTTATTTTGCAAATTCCATCAAATTTGTTTGTATTTTAACATCACTTAGCATTTCTTCTTTTGCTTTTGCATACATTCTTCTATCGATTTCAAAGCCGTATGCACTTCTTCCAAGTTCCATTGCCGCCCTTAACGTGCTACCGCTACCAGCTACTGGGTCGATGACTACATCGCCCTCATCTGTGAATATTTCTATTAAGCGTTTCAATACATTTACAGGTTTTTGCGTTGGGTGGATATTAGGAACGATATTCTTGTTATCACGCTTCCATTCAAAGTGATCAAATATCATTTTCTTGTTATTGTTAAACTTTGGAAGTTTTTCACGATACAGAATTAACGCATATTCAGTAGCACCAACTATCCGCATATTGGCTTTTAGTACTTGTGCACTGTAATTCTTGTTAAACGTAATAGGGATGTAATTTTTGAACCCATGTTTTTTTGCGTATTCAATCACCATTGGCATTTGTTGGAATGAACAGAATACAATCATGCATGGTGCTTGACCTCTTTCTTTTGGTTCTTTCTTTAACAACCGATTGCAAAAGTGAAAGTATTCCGCAATGTTGAAATTGTAATCGGAATTGAAGAACGCTTTACCAGCTTTTTTGCTTTCGCCGTTCTTGTTATCCCCCCCTACATACCACATAGGATTACTTGCATAGGCATTGTTACCTAGATTGTATGGAATATCTGCTATTACTAATTGTGCCTTTGGTATTCCATATCGTTTAAAATTTTGGAAATTATCATTAAACAACTCTACTTTCATCGTTACCTCTAATCACGTACTTCACATCCATATTTTGCTTTTCTCATCTTATGTCTAATTTTGATTACGTTTCCCCTTACGTAATCTGATACATCGCCACGTTTAGCGTTGCATTTCGTTTCTTCCTCTTTCTTCCGTTTGTACACTCGGTACATAGGGCATTTAACATGACATGCTATTTCTCGGAATGTACATCCCTTACATGGTGCTTTCATATCTATCTCCCTATTTGTCGATGTAATCACCAATACGATATGGCTCGGTTTCCATAACCACATATGCACGATTTTCGTATCCGTGCCGTTTTTCCCATGCTTGAAATACTTTCGTTAGCTCTTCGCTTAATTCGTCCATGTGTTCGTTTTTAACATCTTTCATGTAATCATCCGACCACTCTTCAAGTTCATCATCTAAATCATAATCAAGCACATTCCAAATCGCTCGCTCACCATCTAACTCAGGTACATATCGGTACGGCTGACCTATTTCTATTGTTGTTTGTAATAATTCTTCTCGACTTAAAGCGTCAAAATCACCATAGTTATATTCATTATCGACATAATCTAAGATGGCATCTTTAACGCTATTTTGCGGTTCGCCAGGTACTTCATCATCACACCAGCAATATTTTGTTTCGTCTTTAACTAGCATTGTTATTTACCTCTTAGAACGGAATGTTTTCATTTGGATTTGTGTTTTCAAAACTATCAAAATTGCTACCGCCATCAAATTCACCCTCTAATTTTCGTCCTACGAAATTAGCAACTACCTCGGTTACATACCGCTTTTGGCCGTTGCTATCCTCATAGGAACGCGTTTGTAAACGGCCCTCTACGAATAGCCGTTCGCCTTTCTTACACGCACCAACGGCTTCGCCTGTCTTACCCCATGCTACACAATTAATGAAAGCAGTTTGTTCTTTCGTTTCATTGGTTGCACTGTCAATATATGTATTAGTCGCTGCGACTGTGAAAGTCGCTACGGCTCTCCCTGTTTTTGTAAAACGTAATTCTGGATCACGTGCTAGATTGCCTAGAATTTGTACTGTATTCATATCAATTTCCTTTCTTAAAACTCACTTATATAATTTAGCTCTACATTGCACTCATCAACGCTCACATCGTATTCACTGCCTAACTTGCAATCGATTGTTACATTATCTTGCAAGTAGTCTACGATTTGATGTAATAAGTGCCACGCTTGCCCCTCTGTTTCTGCATCGATATTGGTGCTAATACTAAATTCCACTTTTATACTTCCCATGTATTCCATATGTTATCTCCCTATTGCTTGCCTTAGTAATGCTTTTCCTCTTTCAGAAATATCAACATTATCTAATACTGCGTTCAAATCTACTGGCTTTGTTTCTTTGGCTACCTCAACCAAGTTACCTGTGCGTGTCATTTCAATTTGCTTTTGACCGCACACAATCATTGCTTGTTCTTTTTCAGCTTTTTCTCTAGCTTTAAGCAATATGTGATTATCCTTGATTGAGTTCGCCATACGTTGGCGGTGCATTTCTCGTTTTTCCTCTTGTTCATATTGTTTGATAAACTGAGCCCTGCAAGAGGCCTCATTATATTCATCACCCATAAGAGGATTGAACGATGACCATATAGATTTAGCACATTTCAATGTCAAGCCGTCTAAATGTTCAAGGCCATGTTCATATCCGTATGTACTTGCACACTTGATTGTTCGTTCCCATGCACTTTGAGGTGTTGGAAGTTCCTCATGTGCATTCACGTAAGCACTTAATGCGGAACATTCCTCTCTTAACTCTGCAATAGTAGGCAAGAATTTACATTTGTTAATTACATTAGCCACTGCTTGTTCCAACGTAACAGGATTAACATCACCGAGCATTCTTACATATAACAGCATACGTTCTTCTGACATATCAGTAGTGTACGCTAGCTGTAACATCGATAGTGCTTTCAGTGTCTGTTGTTGACTGTTCACCAATATCACCCCCTAATTTTCCCATTAAGTTATTAACAACATTGATCGCATTATCTTTATTGCTTTTCTTTTTGCCATAATTATTACTGGCCCATCGTCTAACAGTCGCTTGCCAATCTTTCATTGAATTTCTCCCTACTTTCCAGCCGTTACTTTCATAGTAGTCAATGAATTGTTGTGCATTGATAGAGATATTTTTTTCAGAACAGTATTGTTCTATATCTGAGATAGTAGGTTTAACAAAACGCTTGCGTTTTTGTTTTGTGCTTGCACATTTATTATCTATCTCTATATCTATCTCTTTATCTTTCTCTAACTCTTTCTCTATCTCTCCGTTACATAAATGTTTCACTTGCGTTACATCAGCGTTACATTGTAACGCTTTTTGCTTTTCTCTATGTCTACGAACCCTTACGGCTACTGCTGTTTCACACCCTGTACTATCTTTTGTATCTGGCAAGTAATATTCCTCATCGGAACACATTTCAAGCAATCCGCTTTTGAGTAAGTATTGTATAGTGATTTGCACATTTTCCTCTTTTTCATCAAGGTCTAATGCAAGTTCTGATGCAAAATCATCTTCAAGTCCATCAAAGTAAAGTTTTCCATCGCTCATTATTGAACGTAGCAACATTTTGAGATAGATAATTGTATAGGTATCACCGCCTGCAATCTTTCTTAATCGCTTAATTTCTTTTCGTTGGAAAAAGTCCTTGTGCAGCTTTAACCAGAAATATCTTTTCGGTTCACTCATAGGCTAATCTTCTTCCACTTTCGATAAGCATTTATCAATCTTATCTAGTGTATCTGTTAAAAGTCCTAGTTCTTTATCATCTCGTCTTTTCTTGTCATAGTTAACGTGATATATTACATCCAATACATCTTTTAATTCTGCGATTTCTTTTTCATGTAATTTGTAACTTCCGTTTTCTTGTTCTAATTTTTCGATGCGTTTAACTACATACAATTCAACTACATTAATTCTCTTCATATCGTTCTGTCCTTTCTTCAATGATCGCTTCTAGCTTCCGTTTTGTTTCTTTCGCAAATACTCCATGTGCTAGATTGTTATGGCAATATCTGCACAAACACGCTAGATTGGTTAGTTCGCTCGTGCCGCCCCTACCTCTAGGCAATATGTGATGCACTTCCGTTGCAGGTGCGCCACATATTACGCAACATGGATAGCCGTCTACACTATCTCGTTCGATAGCTTTCGGTCTTGTGATTTTGTAGAGTTTGTCATCAAGTCTTTTTCTCTTGTTCATTTCCCCACCCATCAATAAGCGATTTGATATATTCGCTTGGCTCTAATGGAATATCTAGTTGATGACATTCATCAACCAAACATTCTATTAATCGTTGCATTTCTTCCACGTTGTATACGGATGACCCTTTGTATAGATGAACCACATATACACCTTGTACTTTTGCACTTGCTCCCATGTCATCTGCGAACCATCCAATACCTTGCTTACTCCAACTTGCTATTGCATCGTCTTTGTCTTGTTCAGTAAAGCCAGCGGTTATGAATATTCCACAATCTCTAATGGCCTTTTTGTACACATCTTCTTTCGATGTGTAACCATTTTTGCTTAACTCCTTGGCTATCTTTTGACAAAGAACCCAACAATATGAGTTAGCGTTTAAGCTACGTTGTTTACTTTTCTTTTTGATTTCAACAACGTACTCTTTGTCAGCAGTAATCTTTGATAAGTCGTTGTCATGTGGTGCAGGTATCACTACCATTACACCGAGTGGCGAACGCAACAATTCAATGTTATTTGTTGTCCACTTCATAACCTTTTACCCAGTCATAAAGCTTAGACATTTGGTCTCTCGTAATGTTATCGATAACACACATTCCAAACATTTTGGTTGCTTGTTGTGCCACTTGTTCTGCACTCACCCCATGTTCACTTGCCATCTTCAAAACAATTCCATATGCATTTTGTGGATCAAATTCTTTTTCTTTCCGTTCTTTTTCAGCTGCTGCATTGATTTTCGTATCTTGCAATCCTCTATATACATCAGCACCTACACCAATCATTTTTGCTGCAGTACCTAATGCATCAGTAACGGCCATCTTAAAGGCTTCATCGTTGCCGTGAAAACCATTTTTATCTTTGTAGATTAAGAAATCGCCACCATATCCCGGAATTGGTTCGCTCCATTCATCACCATCTTTGATATATAGATTTACCAATACATACAACATAGTTTCTTTAGTTTCTTCGACTGGTACTTGTTGAGTACTAACAACTTCAAACTTCCAACCAATTCCGCACATACCATATGTTTCGGTTAATACTTCCCATCGCCATTGAGGTGAAATATCAAATTTCCCTTTTAGTTTCCCAAAGTCAATTGTTTTTAAAGCTGATTGCGGTACAGTTTTAACCGCTATATATCTACTATCCATCTATACCTCTTTATATTTGTAACCACGCATTTCCAAGAAATCAGTTAAATCTTTTGCATCATCTTCTGTTAAGTCATATACAGTTACTGTTAAACCTGTTTTTGTTTCTAACACCTCTGTTGTTTCAACTGCTTCATTTTCTATGCTTGCCCTAGCAGCTTCTTCCATCTCGTTACGTTTTGCAAATTTTGCATTGATAAATTCTCTAGCTTGATCTAGTGGCATATCTTTTACTACAGGCCAGCACTCATTAAAAGTAATCGGTGTGGCTAATTCGTATTGTTGGTTGCAAGTATCAACAACAAATTCAATCATTCCTTTTTTCTCTGCTAGAATTTGTTGGTAATCGTCATCTGCTTGTTGTCGCTTTGCAATTTCAATCATCATTCCCTCAATAGAGGTTTCAATGTCTTTCATCTTTGCGGTTTTGTTTAACCAGCGTTTATCACGTTGCAGTTGGTTTGCGTATTCTTCACGCACTCCATATTTCTCAACCATCTTTTCGATAAACTTATTGATAGCTTCTGTTTTGGCTTCTGCTTCTTTTTCATCAAAGTATTTAATTTGTTCTGCAAGTGGCTTTTCTGCATCGTAAACTACTTTCAATACTTCATTTACTTCTTCCTCAAACAGTTCAATAGGTCTTTTGAGTTCTCGTTTTTTCTCTTTACAGAATTTATCGAGCGTTGTTCTATACTTAACGATTTCATTCTTAGCACTTACCATGTCCTTATAGTTTTCTTCCGTTACTACAAGCCCTTTATACTTTTCTAATTGTGCTTCAAAATATGTTTTGATTTCGTCTTTGTTCCATTTGAATACTTGTTCGTTTTGACTAACAATCGGTGTTAAATTAATTTCCATTTATTTCTCCTTGTGTTAAAATACAAGTAGAGATATAAGACATACTCTCTACTAGCACGCTTGCTTTCCTACGGCCTAGCGTGCTTTTTTTATTTCTTTTACCCAGAAATTGGATAAAATCATCAATGTTATTCCTAATGCAATTTGCAAGAACCCTGTATATCCATCTATCTTTCCTAATTCAACAGAACCCATTGAACCAGCAATTAGCATTATGGATATGAACCTTGTTAGATAAATAAACTTCATTACAAATCCTTTCCGACCATCACTAGCAAATCGCCAGTGATTTTTTTAATGCTATTTTTCAAGTTTTGATTTTCTGTTTTTAACTGCTCAACCTCACATTTCAACTTCCGATATGCTATCGGTGTATACTCATCATCAAGTCCTACAAGGCTTTCAACTTCCTTTTTGCTGAACCTTACACCAGCTACTCCTTTTAATTGATGAAGTGTTCCTTTATCCCTCATGTTGTATACGCTTGTTTCTGTGCATTTCAGAAGTTTAGCTACATCTGATACTGTGTATACTAGGCTTTCCATCGCTTCTCATTCCTTGCGTGTAAATCAGCAGTTCTAGCTAACTTTACCCAAGATAGAATGACTTTCTTATTCCATCTGGATTGATTTCTTGACGGCCATTTTTTCTTGATAAGTTTTCGCCAGTATTGGCCGTACTCATCATTTCTGCCAGCATTACCAAATGTAGGTAATTTTCGTCCGTACATTCGATTTGCTACTCTTAAATCTTTTTGATTTTGTACTAGCATTTTTGTCCTTTCCTACACTTTAAGTGTAACTACTTAGCAAAAAAAATTGACTGCACTGATTTTCCAAATACTTTTGCCAATCTAATTTTTACTTCATCTCGTGGAATGCGCTTCCCTGCTTCATACATGGCAATCGATGTAGGTGCTACACCAACTTTAATTGCTAGTTCATTTTGTGTTAAGTTTTTTGAATTTCTTAATTCCACTAATCGTGTAGCGATAATATCTGTATTCAATATTTCATCACCTCTCTTCTTGCTACACTCATAGTGTAGTACATAATCAAAAATATGTCAACACTTAAAGTGTAGTTTTTATTGAAAATTTCTTCACTTTGTGTGATAATGAAATCATAGAAGTATATAT
>ERZ1026901.1081-NODE-1081-length-17168-cov-6.197452_pt1 | contig 17168 bp, 16 predicted proteins | sample MGYA00380179_ERZ1026901 | MGnify/ENA primary metagenome ERZ1026901 (study PRJEB33269, sample SAMEA4719815) | human gut metagenome | biome: human-associated habitat; feature: organic feature; material: feces | place: Cameroon | collected 2013-10 ... | reverse complement strand
CCGCTGCCCTGCTGCCCTATACCCCGGAGCACCTCCCAGTCTGTGCTATCCTTCACACGCTTCTGGCGCTGGCGGCTGCGCTGTTATTTCTTTATAATCTGTTTTATTTAAGCTTGCAGCTCTATTTTTCGTCCCCAGCTCCTGTCCATTATTCCCAAAGAACCTCCAATACTGCCTTTTTCAGCAAATTGACTCACTCTCTGGATTCTCCTGCTACCCGTGGGCGTCTCTGCCTTCTGCTCCTCTGGATTTCATCCGTTTTCTGTCTGGACAGCTGGATTTTATCGGGAATCATCAACAGCGCCATGGAGATTTGCCTGACCTTAACCGCTGGAGTACTGTTCTGGCTGTTTTTTCCTTCATTCCGCCCTGCACTGAATCATCCGCATTCCCTTTTATGATTTTAAAACATCCCCATATCAAAATATCCACAGATCAGTGAACCGTCCGTGAGACCTGGCGCGTGATTCTGGTCAGCGAAGCTGACATATTCCATACAGAATCACTGCGCATCCTCGCGGAGCGTTTATCTCAGTCAGAGACCTAACTCCCACTGAGACAAATTTGCTATTACTCACCACCTAAAAAGGTGGGAGTCTTCTCGACTGAGATAAATTTCGGCTAATGATCTGTACTCTTTTCACCGTTTTTCCCCGCCAAAACTACTTACAAAGCCCATACTCCTTCGCGATCTCCTTAAACGCCGGCAGTGACCTCTCGATCTGCTCATAAGACACGCAATAAGCCAGTCTCACATACCCCGGACAAGCAAACGAACTTCCCGGAACCACCAGCACATGATGCTTCTTTGCCACCTCGCAGAACTCCTTCTCGTCCTCAACCGGTGACTTCACAAACAGATAGAACGCTCCATCCGGCTTCGCACAAGTAAACCCGTACTCCGTCAATGCCCCGTAGATCAGATTTCTGTTCTTCTCATAAGTTGCAAGATCCACCGTCACATCATGCTGGATGCAGTACTGGAGTGCCTTCTGGATCAGGGACGGCGCATTCACACACCCGATCACACGGTTTGCGATCGTCGCCGCCCCGATCAGCGCTGCGGAATCATCCACCTCATCCGGAATCACCACATATCCAATACGCTCGCCCGGAACAGAAAGAGACTTACTGTAAGAGTATCCCACAACCGCATTATGATAATACTTCGTCACAAACGGAACCTCAATTCCACCGTAAGCCAGCTCACGGTACGGCTCATCAGAGATCAGCACGATCGATGTGCCAAACTCCTTCTCTTTCTTCTCCAGGATCGCAGCCATAGCCTTGATCGTCGCCTCATCATACACAACACCCGTCGGGTTGTTCGGGTTGTTGATGATAACAGCCTTCGTCTTAGCAGTGATCTTCGCCTCAAACTCATCAAGCTTCGGCATAAACGTCTCAGTATCCGGAGAAATGATCACAACATTTCCGTCATAGTTTCTCACATACGCATTATATTCCACAAAATACGGTGCAAATACGATCACTTCATCGCCCGGATTCAAAATACTCTTTAAGATGATATTTAAACCGCTGGCCGCACCGACCGTCATGATCAGGTTTTTGAATGAGAAATTCGTTCCAAAACGCTTATTTAAAGAATCCGCGATCGTCTGGCGGACATCCTCAAAACCGGCGTTGCTCATATATCCATGGAGTGTCATGAAATCCTCATTTTTCACCACATCAAGGATCGCCTCAGTCACCTGCGGGACCGGCACATTCGGATTTCCAAGGCTGAAGTCATAGATATTCTCTTTTCCGTAAATGGCCGCCATGCGCTTTCCTTCCTCGAACATTGCACGGATCGCGGAATTGTTTGCCATAAATGGTTTCATTTTTTCTGATATCATAACTGTTTCCTCCGTTTATTTTTTATCTCTAAGAAAATTCCAAAGGCACCGGTCACCGCAAAGTAAAACCAGGTCGTCGGATTGGAATACCAGGTTGTAAAGAACGAGAGCATAAAATAGAGAGCCGCCTGGGAATAAAACAGATACCAGGCCGGATTTCTTCCCGGATAGATCCTCGAAGAAAGCCACGCAGACAGGACTCCGAGTACCGATGAAAAGAAAAATACACCGGCGATACCAAAATCATAATAGGCATCATAGAACAAGGTGACCGTCGTCAGCTCCTCCTTCGTCACGTAGATCGGCCAGTCCACGAGCACCGGCTTTAAAAATTTAAGCCCGGAGAGAGCCCAGAGCGGGAACATTCCCTTTAATCCCATCGAATGGGCGGGAAGCTGCTTTACAAGACAGTCAAAATTGTCGTAATTGTTTGCAATGTACATGTACGGCTGCGTGATAAAGATCGGCGTAGCTGCATTCTTCATCTCGAAAATCCCGTTGAGATACGTCACATCGTGACTTCTCGCGATCGTCAGGATCACATAGAGCGGAACAAGTCCTGCCGCAGCAAAGAAAAGATACCGGAGTTTTCTGTGTCCGCTGACGATCATAAAGGTCAGCACCGCAAGGATCACCGCAAAGATCAGCTGAAATCTCGATACGCAGAGCACCGGGATCAGAAGAGCGACTCCTGTCAGAATAAGTGAAAGGATCTTTTCCGTTTTTTTCATCTCTCTCTTGTAGAACCAGAGAAGAACCTCCATCGACGGGACCAACACACAGGAAACCGTCAGATAATGAACTCCTGAGATATGGAAATAGGAATATGCATGGGGCACCCCGCGAAGCAGGAACGGAACATATCCCAGGCGGACTGCTTCAAACAGAAACGCCGCAAACGACAATGCTGTAAGTCCGGCAATCGCTATAAAAATATGATCCCCGTATTTTGCGGCAGCTGCCTGCGTAAATCCGCTCTGCAGACATTCTTTCTGAACATTACCATCCTTTGCGGATTCCGTTTTTTTTCTGCTGAACCGCTTTTCCGCAAGTTCATACACATTCCAGAATGCCGCAAATGCGACAAAAAAACATGCCCAGGTTTCGAGGCTCCACTCTGTCTGGAGTCTGGAAAGCTTCAGACAGGAAATCCCCTCTCCGCCTACATAGAACAAGGAAAACAGCCCGCGCAGATGGAGCGGGTTTCCACTTTTTCCGTATTCTCTCAGATAGAGATAGACCGCTGCCAGGAGCAGCGACATCCCCGATAAGGTAAAATGGGCGCTGAATGCAAAAAGCATGGCAGCGCCGTAACAGATCACATAAACCAGCATATCAGCCTACTCTCCGAGACCGCCATTGATCAGTTCCGTGATCGCCTCCAGGGCTTCCTGCTCGTCCGCTCCATCACAGATCAATTCGATCTCATCTCCGCACTTTACGCATGCCCCCAGCACGCTCAGTACACTTTTTGCATTTGCTGTCGTGTTTCCATATTCAAATTTGATCGAACTCTGAAACCGCAATGCCGCCTTGCACAGAAGCCCTGCCGGTCTCAGATGAAGACCGGTTGGGTTTCCAATCGTAACTTTTTGCTTTACCATAAGTATTTTTAACTCCTAATTTCGAAATATGGTCTGAAGACCTGTCGCCTGACGGGCTTCTGTCGTCTCCGGCGGGACGATCACCGCATGTCTTGTCGCAGACGCAGTGGTCTCCTTCTCTGTCTCCGCCTCCCTGCTGCTTTCAGCGGCAGTTTCCGATGCTTTTGTTGTCTCTTCCTCAGTTGTCTCAGGCGCTGTCTCCGTCGCAGGCTCCTGTTCCTCTGCAACAGTTACCGTACAACTGGAGATTCCCAGCAGATCATACGCCGAATCCAGTTCTCTGTTCAGTGTAGGCTGAACCTGATGACTTCCCTCTCCCATTCCTGAGACATTCAGACTCAGATCATCGGATGCGAACTGCAGGCTGTCAAGTTCCTCCTGAAGCGCCCGGATCCGGATCGTAACGGTTGCCGGTTCCGCCTGATAGCTGTAGGAACTGTTAGCGCCAACATAACAGTCAGAACTGATGCGCACCGTGTATTCCTTCTCTTTTAACGGCTCCACAGTCAGAGTCACCGTGATCTCGGAGCTGTCCATTCCGGCAAGGGAAACTCCCTCCGGCAGGTAATCATTCAGATCGATCGTCTTTACGATATTCGCCTTTGCTCCGGTAACATCCAGCTCTTCTTTCGGGATCGTGATGGTATTTAAGGACGCTAGGGCGCTCTTTAATCCAACTACCGGCACACTCTTAAGCGCGCATTCCACACCTGAATAACGGTAACCGCTCGCCACCTCACCGGTGACATCGAAGTCCAGGCTCAGATTCTTCACCTTCAGGATCTCCATGGTGTAATCCACGCTCTTGCAGTTGCTGATCAGACGGTCGCTGATCGTAATGCTGTTGTTATTTGCATCATAGAACTTCGGCTCCTCCGAATCGCTCCAGTCTGCATTCTTTCCGTCTAAATTGATCTCGATCCCGACACTGCTGATCTGCCCGATCAGGGATTCCGGACCTTCCACCGTAAGTGTTTCCGGTGAGAGTGTCACTTTACCGGTCTGGTAACCATCCTCGAGCATTCCCGTCGTCGTAACCCCGATCGTAAATGTCTTTCTCTGAAGAGGTTCCGTCTCGATCTTGATGGTCCCGTTCCGGCTTACCGGGGTAGATACCAGATACTCCGAGTGATTTAAGACCTCGATCTTGATCGGGATCGCTCCTGTCACAGACCACATATCCGTCATATCCGCATAGGCACGGAAATCTGAAGAACGGATCCGATACGCATTCGTCGTCTTTACCTCATACTGCACTGTCGTCGTCGACTTTCCGACAACCTCATAGGTCAGATTATTCTTTGTGAGGACATCACTGTTTACGATCTCCACCGGCACCTCGACCGTATCCGTCATGACCGGATCTGCCACATTGACAACTCCCAGCCAGACTAAAAAAGCACACAGGAAGGAAATCAGCAAAAGCCCCCATCTTTTATTCTGCTTTTCTTTCATTTTTATGCCATCCCTTCAGAAGTTTGAACGGACCGGATACAGTCTCCTCCTGCGGTTTCGCCGCGATCGCAAGTTTCAGCTCTTCCGGACTGTTGATCCTTCTTAAACTTCCGCGTTCTGCCAGCGATACCCGTCCGGTCTCCTCCGATACGACCACCGTCAGACTGTCCGTGCTCTCACTGATCCCCAGAGCTGCACGGTGTCTCGTTCCGAGATCCTTACTGATGCTAAGGTTATCAGAAAGCGGCAGGTAACAGGTCGCAGAGGTCACACGGTTTCCGCGGATAATGATCGCTCCATCGTGAAGCGGCGTATTATGCTCAAAAATATTGATCAGAAGCTGGCTCGTCACGATCCCGTCCACCGGGATCCCTGTTCGCTCGATCTCCGGAAGCGGAGTGTCGCGCTCGATCACAATCAGCGCTCCTGTCTTTACTTTTCCCATCTCGAAGGCAGCGCGTGTAATCTCGTTTACGGTCTTTTCCGTATATCCCTCCTGGAGTCTGGAATTCTCGGAAATAAAAAGATCTGTGATGATGTTTTTGCTTCCGAGCTGCTCCAGCGCTTTCCGGAGTTCCGGCTGGAAGATAATGATGAGAGCCGTCAATACGAGCTGGCCCATATGGTTGATGATCCAGGTGATCGTATTCAGATGGAGCATCGCCGCCAGCAGATAGAATCCGACAATGATCATACCACCCCGCAGCAGCACTCCTGCTCTCGTCGACTTTACCCACAAAAGGACTTCATAGATCAGGGCTGTGAGGATCAGAATTTCAAAAAGATTCGACAATGTGATCTTCGGAATAAATGTAAACCAGGAATACATATTCCCAAGAAATTCTGTCATTTTGTTACCTCCGTACAATTATTCACGCGTTTCATTTTTCTCGCGTCTCACGTTTTTTCTCGAATAGATCCGCTGTACCTTTACGTCCGGTGCGGACACCGTGAGCTTCGGGACAGCTTTTACATAATAATAGTAATCATCATCTTCATACTGCAGATACTCTGTTCTCGTATAATCCACTGCGAATACAAAGAACTGGTAGATCAGGGCGATCACCACCGAGACAACGATCCCAAAGATCATGGAACCGGCGGATACCGGAAGATTGAAGTTGAAATCTCCCACAAAGATCACAGCAAGCTGGGTGATCACTCCGGCAACGATGGCGATGGACCAGGAATAATCCACCGAGAGATTTTTGATAATGAACACGACAAGGATCGCAGCGGCAAACGCAGCCACCATGACCCACATGAGTTCATTTCCAAACACATTTTTTACGATCTGGATAAAACGGTCCGCCATCTCCGTCATGGAGCTTCCGGTCAGTGTCCCCGCATTCTGCTTTAAATACATCAGGATATAGTAAATGCAGACACCGCAGCACACCGGAACGATCGAGACCAGACTTCCGGAAAGGCCTACGACGAGCGGGACCACATACGGGATCCGCAGGAAAAACAGCAGCGGAGTCAGGAGCAGAAGATATCCGTCCCCCGGGCGGAAACCATAGTAAAGGACAGTAACCGCGAGCATGAATACAAAGATGATCAGGGCGATCTCCAGAGACACCTGGGAAATATGGATCAGGATAAAGATCCCGGCTAAAAACGCGGTCACTCCGTACGGGATAAAGGAGGCGATCAGTCCCATTACCACCGGGATCAGCGGGTTTTTCAGCTTTGTCATAAATCCCACATTCGCATTGATCAGCCAGAAGGTGAGAAATCCCACCAGAAATCTTACGACCGGTACGATGTAAATATTATATTTCCCATAAAATTGTTTCAGTTTTTCCTTAAATACTAAAAGTCCGATCACTTACTCTTTTCCTCCCCGTTTTCCTTCACTCCCTGCTGGTTGTACTTTTTATCCAGCCGCCGGAGTTTTGCCTGGTAGATCTTCAGTTTTCCCACCGCCTCATCATAGCGTCTCGAATAGATCTTCCAGGTCACGACAAGATATGCGAGAAGTCCTGCCACATAGTAAAATACAAGGCGTGCACCAAGTGAAAGCAGATCGTCGACTGCCATCGCATTGATCAGATCATCAAAACGGTAAAGGACCCATAGCATCAGGCACAGGCAGACGGTCAGTGAATACGCGATAAACGACCGGATCAGGTGGCTTCCCACATAATCGCTCTTAAAATACCGGTTCGCAGGAATGGATTCCTTCATCATTTTCTTTTCAAACATGGCGATCCCCGTCATCAGACGGATCTTCTCCTCATTTAGCATGTCAGTCTCCTTTTCACGTTCCGGCATCAGATACAGGCTGCTGAAAAGACCGTTCCTTTTGATTTTTCTCTGCCGCCGCTGCCGTTGAGTTTCTCATCTTCCACTCTCCTCACCACCGGCAGCGACAGGAGAATTTCTGCTGATTCTCGTTAAACAGTTATCAAGTATAACATATTTTCCTGCGCTTGGCGAGACACCGTCCTTACATTTATGAAAATATTAAGGAAAATGTAACGTGATCGCAGTGATTCACTCCCATTCTGCATATGCGTCCGCAGGATCTTCAGTTCAGGGACGCGATAAATCTTCCGAATGCCTCCCGGCCTGCCTCTGTGCGTTTATAGACACCGGCATCCTCCAGAACATTCGCAAATACATGACCGACCTCATCCTGCAGGATCTCCATCACATTGTCTTTTGTGATCTTCTCATATTTCGGAAGGAATTCCTCCACCCAGTCCGCGTGTTTCGCGATCGACTCTTCGCTGCGGATGTCTTTTCCTTCTACAATATAATCTGCGAGCAGGGCAAGCTCTTCTTTCAGTCTTGACGGAAGGACCGCAAGACCCATGACTTCGATCAGTCCGATGTTCTCTTTTTTAATGTGATGCAGCTTCGGGTTCGGATGGAACAGGCCGAGCGGGCGGTCCTCGGTGGTGCGGTTATTTCTGAGCACCAGGTCCAGCTCAAACTTCCCATCGCGGAATCTCGCGATCGGGGTGATCGTGTTGTGCGGTTCTCCGTTCGTCTCTGCGTAAATATCCGCATCCGCATCTGTATATCCGCGCCATGCAGTCAGGATCTTGTCAGCGAGATCGATCAGCCGCTCTTTCTTCTCCCCACGGATCCGGATCACGGACATCGGCCATTTTACGATCCCGGCTTCCACATCCTCGAATCCATTGACTGTAAAACTCTTTTCCACCAGTGCCTTCGCCATCGCGAAAGTATATCTTCCGCCCTGGAAATGGTCGTGGGTCAGGATGGAACCGCCGACGATCGGGAGATCCGCATTGGATCCCAGGAAATAGTGCGGGAACATTGTGACGAAATCAAATAATTTCTTAAATGTGTTCCGGTCGATCTTCATCGGCGTATGTTTTCCGTTGAAGACGATGCAGTGCTCATTATAATAGTCGTACGGAGAATACTGGAATCCCCAGTTCTCCCCGTTTAAAGTCAGTGGGATGATCCTGTGGTTGTTTCTCGCCGGATGATTGACGCGGCCCGCATAGCCGACGTTCTCCATGCAGAGCAGGCATTTCGGATATCCGCTCTGTTTCATGTTCTTTGCAGCTGCGATCGCTTTCGGATCTTTCTCCGGTTTGGAGAGGTTTACCGTGATATCGAGATCCCCATACTCTGTCTTTGTGATCCACTTCAGATCTTTACAGACGCGGTAACGGCGGATATAGTTGGAATCCTGGCTCAGTTTATAGAAATAACCGGTCGCATCCTCCGGGGACTTTTCATATTCACTGTGGAACTTTTTTACGACCTCACTCGGGCGCGGCATCAGGCAGTTCATGAGCCGCGTATCAAAGAGATCCCGGTACACAACGCTGTTGTTTTCAAGGATCCCGTGTTCTGCCGCGTAATCGGTCAGCTCATTTAAGGTATCTTCCAGGCTGATCGTCCCCACGATCTCGCCAGGCTCTTCATATTCATCCATGCCGAGAACTTCCAGGATCTGGTTTCTGGCGTAGATCTCGTCTTCTTTTTCGATCAGGCCTGTTTCTTTTCCATACTGTACCAGTTTTTTTACTGACATTTCAATCATGATGTATCCCCTCCGATTTTGCGGTTATATGTTAGCTTGCATGATAGTTGATTGGCTGGTTTTTGTGCGCTCTTCTTGTTTTTCCGATGGAAAAACAAGAAGCATAGGGCCGTTGCCCTATGCCAGATTATTCCGCATCATTCTCTCAGACAAGTAAACTTGCCTGAGAGAATGCTCCGAAACAATCTGGCGCACCTGCAACCTGTTACCATTCATTATAGTAAAAATATCCCCTCAATACAATCGGTATTTTATTTTTTTATACCGCGCATTGCGTGCATCAGGCGTTCTGTAATGATCCCGCCGACAACTCCGATCAGGGTTCCTGCGATGCAGCCGGCGGCAAGGAGGAACGGGAGATAGTAAAATACGCCTGCTGTCTGGACAATGACAGCTGCGAATGTGATCTGACCGATGTTGTGGGCGATACCGCCGAGGACGCTGATACCGATCTGGGAGAGTTTTCCCGTTTTCTTTAAGATTGCCATCACAAACAGGCTGAGAAAGCTTCCTGACAGCCCGTAGATCATACTGTATGGATTTCCAAAAGATAAACCCACAAGAACGATGCGGATCAGGGTCACCGCGATCGTTCCGGGGATCCCGATCAGGTAAAGTCCCACCACCGTCACAAGGTTCGCGAGTCCAAGCTTTACGCCCGGGACCGGGATCGGAATGGGGATCAGCGTCTCAACAAAGCTGAGCACCATGGCGAGTGCTATGAGAAGTCCGTACAATGCGATATTTATCGCCTTTTTTTCTCGATACATAGGATTGATCCCTCGTCTTTCTTGACTTTCAAAAGTCTGTTTGTTAGAATAAAAAATCAGATATTATGAGGATCCGGCGTAACGGCTCCTCATTGATCGGAAAGTTACGATCATCCATCAAATTACAGGAAGTACAAATATGAACAAAAAAACAATCTTCAGCATCTGTGCCGCCGGTCTCATCCTCGTTTCCGGCATGGCATTGAGTGGATGCCAAAATAGTGACGGTCCGGGTCTTCTCACTCCTGAGACTCCTTTGAGCCGTTCCGATTTTCTGCTCAACACCTTCGTCACCATCACCCTCTACGATTCTGACGACTCCTCTATCTTAGACGATTCGATGGCACTTTGTAAAGAGTATGAAAACATTTTCAGTAAGACGTTAGAGACCAGTGAACTCTATCAGATCAACCACCGGACTACGGACACCGTCACGGTTTCCGACGATATGGCGGCGCTCTTATCGAAAGGTCTGGAATACTGCGAAAAGTCCGGCGGCGCTTTCGACATTACGATCGAACCGCTGAGCTCCCTCTGGAACTTCACGAGCGGCGAGGCTGTGATCCCGGATGCGGCGGACATTGAAGCGGACATTCCGAAAGTGGATTATCACAACCTGGTCCTCTCCGGAAACACCCTGACGTTCCTTTCCCCTGACACCACGATCGATCTCGGATCTATTGCGAAGGGATATATCGCCGACCGGATCAAGGATCAGCTTCTGGATGCCGGTGTGAAGAGCGCAATCATTAATCTCGGCGGAAACGTTCTCTGCGTCGGCGAAAAGCCGGATGGGAGCAAGTTCCACATCGGACTTCAGAAACCGTTTGCGGACCGCGATGAGACTTTTGAGGTGCTTGGCATCGATGATCTCTCCGTTGTCACTTCCGGCGTCTATGAACGCCATTTTGAGGTTGACGGAAAAAATTACCATCATATTTTAAATCCGGCAACGGGGTATCCTTACGATAACGGGCTGATCTCCGTGACGATCCTTTCCGAAGAATCCGTGGACGGTGACGGTCTCTCCACCACCTGCTTTTCTCTCGGACTTGAAAAAGGACTGGAGCTTGCAAATTCCCTCGACGGGATCTATGCATGCTTTATCGATGAGGATTATCACGTTTATTATTCGGACGGGATGGAAGACTTTATCATTAAACAATGATCCCCGGCTCAGCGCATCCGGGATCCTCAGGCACTGCAGCCTCATTGGTTATTGAGTTTTCAGGAGATTTTTATGACAGAAAATAAAGACATGAAACACACACTTTTTAAGAAACAGGACCTGATCCTGATCGCCGTGGTCCTTGCGGCTGCCGCTCTTCTGTTTCTCGGGACAAAGCTGATGCATAAGAGCCCGGCAGAAGTCGTCGAGATCTCTGTCGACGGAAACGTCGTCGAGACACTCGATCTCGCAAAAGATCAGGAACTCACGATTGATGGTGCATCCGGCGGCACAAACCATCTGATCATCAAAGACGGGGAAGTCTGGGTCTCCGAAGCGACCTGCCCCGATAAGATCTGCGTTCACCAGGGGAAGATCCATATGGAGGGCGAGATCATCGTCTGCCTGCCGAATAAAATGACCGCACAGATCAAGAGCGTGAAATGACAGGACCGGGAGGAAAACGTTTCCTGTCCGTACTCCATCTCACAGGCTTTCCGCTTTTATTCCGCCAGTCCCATCTCTTTCATCTCTTCCGCGACAGAGTCCTCGCAGGATCTCATGGCGAGGATCGTCATTTCCATCAGTTTCGGCAGATCCCAGCCGAGATTCTCCGCGCCTTTTATGATGACATCTCTGGAACATCCGGCCGCAAACTTCTTATCCTTAAATTTTTTCTTTAAGCTGGATACTTCCATATCCTTCGTGCTCTTTGAAGGGCGCATCTTCGCTGCCGCCCAGATCAGACCGGTCAGCTCGTCTGCCGCAAAGAGGACTTTCTCCATCTCATGCTCCGGCTTTGCATCGATCCACTCGTGGATTCCGTATCCGTGGCTGCAGACTGCATGGATCACTTCATCTTCCGCTCCGCCTTCTTTTAACAGGCGCGGGGCAATCAGACAGTGTTCTTCCGGGTATTCCTCAAAATCAATATCATGAAGGATTCCGCAGATCTCCCAGAATCCGGCTTCATCCCCGTATCCAAGCTCATTTGCGTACCATTTTAAGACACCGCCCACGGTAAGTCCGTGAAGGATGTGAAACGGCTCTTTGTTGTACTTGCTGAGGAGCGCGATGGCATCCTCTCTCGTCAGTTTTGTCTGCATTTTGTGCCTCCGTACTTGCGTATTTTTCGTAACGTTACTATTTTCCACTGAAAACTCAGCCTTTCCCAACAGTATAGCAGGATTTTCCTGTAATTCCAAGTACGATCATAGGATTTTCCGGATTTTTCTGCCAGCATTTCCCCATTCTGCAGGCAGATAGTTTCTGAACTGTAATTCCGGATGATGCCGTTATAACTGCCAGAATTTTTTCATCACGATCCTTTCCGCATATCCGAAATCCCACACCTCCACATTTTCTGTCGTCAGGACCGGATCACTGGCGACGATCACATCACCGATCATATAATCTCTCTGCCCCACAGGCGTTCCTTCCCGCACCGGTGCCTGAATGGTCCCTGCGATCTTTGTCCTGACCCGGACATCCTCATCTTTCCCTAGAAGGATGCGGATCGATGTCTCATCTCCGTTCTCAGCCCTCACTTTCACCTCCGGCTCCACACCATCTTTTACCGCGATCACCGGCTCTCCGTCCAGCCCCGTCTTTTCGATCACCCGGTACTCAAAATTCGTTTCCCCGTACTGCACGAGTTTTCTCACATCCTGCCATTTGTAAGTCTTATGAGGAGGCCATCCACAGCCCAAGAGTGCCATGATAAAGAACTTTTCCCCTTTTTTCACCGCGCCCACATAGCAGTACCCGGCTTTCCCGGTAAATCCCGTCTTTCCGCTGACTGCGCCTTCCATAGACGTCAGGAGCGCGTTATGGTTCACGCAGGAGAACGTTCTCATCCCCGAAAGATCTGAGAACGCATGGGACGGCGCCCTTGTGATGGCGAGGAACTCATTCTTGGCCGGTGAGAACAGGATGCAGTATCTGAGGATCCTCGCCAGGTCTTCCGCTGTTGTGGAATGTATTTTTCCGCTCTCCGGATCCTCTGCATCCAGTCCGTTCGGCGTCACAAAACAGGTATCTCCGCAGCCGAGTTCCACAGCCTTCCGGTTCATCATATCCGCAAACTTCTCCACACTTCCCGCAACTGCCTCGGCGATAGCCACGGCAGAATCATTATGGGATTCCAGCATCAGCGAATACAGGAGATCTTCCATCCGGTATTTCTCTCCCTTTTTTATGTGAAGCTTTACCTCCGGCATCGATGCAGCCCGGTCTGAGACAAGGACCTCCGTCTCCGGCCCCGCATTTTCCAGCGCAAGAATGCAGGTCATGATCTTTGTGGTGCTGGCCATCGGAAGGTCTTCTGTCTCATTTTTTCCATACAGAACACGCCCGGTATCGGCATCCATCAGAACTGCGGAGCGGGAATTCAGGTTCAGAGGCTCCGGCTCCACAGCTGACTGGACTGCGGCCGGATCCTCTCTTTTATCTTCCTGCTCCGCCTGTATCCTGGTCTCCGCTTTGGATCCATACAGCGAAATTTTCTCCCGGTTTACTCCGGAATACGGGACGTTTCCCGATACCGAGACCACGAGAAGCAATAGAATTCCCATGTACAGCTGCAGCAGTCCGTATTTTTTACCGCTCTCCCCCGCTTTTTCCGCCCATCCGGTTCCTGCACAGGCCCGCAGGATCTGCTTTCCGCACTCTCTATTTTTCCACATTTTTTAAGAACTTCCGCCGGATCTTTGTAACAGCATATGCGGATGGATCCTGAGACTTGCCGGACAATTTCTCCTATGCTACAATAGGAATCGACGTGCGCAGGCAGCCTTTTCATACACAAAGCAGGATTTTCCAATGCTGTATTCCGACTTTGTCAGGGTATCACGCCTGACGGCTCCGCGCTTTCACGATAACAGGCAAAAATATTCCAAAAAGGATTTTTCATGAATACAACTTTAACCTATACGATCACCGGATCCTCCGGAGGACGTTCCATCGCGGCGTTTCTCCTGTATTCCGGATATTCTTCCCGCCTGGTCGTCCATCTCCGGAACACCGACGGCAGCTTTCTTTTAAACGGAAAAACCGTCTTTTCCAACACGATCCTTCAGCCAGGCGACCTTTTAACGGTCCACGTCACAGAGAAAAAGAGTTCCGATCAGATTCTTCCGGTCCCCATGGACCTCTCGGTTGTCTTTGAGGATGAACATGTCCTCGTGATCGACAAACCTGCCGGAATGCCGGTCCATCCATCCCAGGGACATTATGAGAACACCCTGGCGAACGGGATTTCCTGGTACTACAGAAATGAAACGACGCCCTTTGTGTTTCGCGCTGTGAACCGGCTCGATCGGGATACCTCCGGGCTTGTGCTCCTGGCAAAAAATCCATACAGCTCCTGCATCCTCTCCGATGCCGTGAAAGACCACACGATCCACAGGGAGTACGCGGCCATCGTCTCCGGTAAGACCGACGAGTCCGGCACCATCGACCTCCCGATCGCAAGAAAAGACGGCTCCACCATCGAGCGGATCTGTGACCCGGAGCACGGAGAGACGGCTGTGACACACTACCGGACACTTGCGTATAACAAAGACGCAGATCTCTCGTTCATCCGTCTCCTTTTAGAGACCGGAAGAACGCACCAGATCCGCGTCCATATGAAAGCTATCGGTCACCCACTTCCGGGAGATTTTCTCTATCACCCGGATTATCGTTTTATCGACCGCCAGCCGCTTCATTCCACATTTTTGAGTTTTTCCCATCCGGTGACCGGTGAGGCCGTAAATCTTTCCGCGCCGCTCCCTGAGGATATGCAAAGACTTTTTCCTGATATTAAAAATCCACCGGAGCCGGTCTTTTTCTGAACCGCTCCGGTGGGTCGCTCAGATCTGCTCTGTCAGCCGAACATGCATCTGCAAAACTCAGCCGCCCTGGATCCGCAGTCCCTTCGGATAATGGTTTTTCAGCATTCCGCCGGCTGCCTTCGCAAATCCCAGCGACATGCCTCCGGTCGTCACGAGCACCCAGCCTTTCGCAGGAATCTCTTTATCTTCAAAATCTTCCGCTCGCAGCGTCTCCCCGCGGAGATACCGCAGTGCGAGATCTTCTGTCCCCACTTCCACTGCCTGTTTTACATTCTCTCTTTTCAGGAAGAGCGCCAGTGCGTGGGACGGCTCAAACCTGTCTTTTTTCGAAGTTCCAAGATGCAGACCCGGTCTTAAAACTTTTAAGCCTTTCAGATCCGGCATCTGTTCCGGTACAAGATACAGATTTTCCCCAAACAGAAGAAATCTTTTTCCGGACTCCAGACTCTCTGAATCTTTCAGATTTTCCTTTTCAAACATACGGAATGCGGAAACTGCCTCCGAAAGCGCAGCATCCTCTCTTCCGCGCCCGTTCTTTTGTCCGTCCCGTCTGCTGTCTTTCTTTCCGCTCTTTTTGCGTTTTCCGGAAACGACGATCTCATCCGCGACTGTCTCTGCGCATTCTGCACCTGTTTTCTCACACAGACTTCCGATCTCTTCCGGGACAGGATCCCAGCCGTTTTCCCCTTTCACGAGCAATGCCAGAAAATGACCTTCCCCGTCTGCCATATGCGGCCAGATCCGCACTGTTTTTTCCAGTTCCGGATTTCCGTCTGCCCATTCCGGATGACCTGCAGAGAAATATTCTGCGATCGCCGGCCGGATCACCGAAAATTCCGGATGGCGGGAAAGGAATCTCGCCACACGCTGCTCATTCTCCTCAGGAGAAAAGGTACAGGTGGAATAAGCAATCCGTCCGCCGTCCTTTAACATCTTCGCAGCACAGTCCAGGATCCCGTCCTGAAGACCGGCGCACTGTTTTACATGGTCCGGACTCCACTCGTTTCTGGCATTCTCATCCTTTCGGAACATTCCCTCTCCGGAACACGGCGCATCCACCACGATCCCGTCAAAGAATTCCGGGAACGCCGGGGCAAGCTGAAACGGGTCCATATTTGTCACGACCGCATTTCCAACTCCGAGCCGCTCGATATTCTGGGACAGGATCTTCGCGCGGGCCGGATGGATCTCATTGCAGACTAGAAGGCCTTTCCCGCCCATTTTTCCTGCGAGGTGGGTTGATTTTCCCCCGGGAGCCGCGCAGAGATCCAGGATCCGCTCTCCGGGTCCCGGTGCAAGTGCCTCCGCGACAGACATGGCACTCGGTTCCTGGATATAATAGGCACCGGTCTCATGGAACGGATGGCGTCCCGGGCGCATCTCTGCCTCATAATAGAATCCTTCTTTCGCCCAGGGAACCTTCGGAAGTCCCTGAAGGTAAACTCCCAGCGGGCTTTCCGGATCCAGGATTTCCCCATTTTCCAGCTTAAGCGGATTTACCCGCAGGCCAAACTTTCGCTCGGCGTCATAACTCTTAAAAAATGTCTCCGCATCACTGCCCAACAGCTTCTCCATCTTCTCCACAAACGCGCCCGGCAGTTCTCTCTTCGTCTCTTTTTCCATAATCTCCTGATTTCAAAAGCGCCCGCCGGAATCCCGACGGACGCTCTGTTCTGATCTCTGTTCTTTTACAAACGGTATCCATTCCGCATCAGCACGTTCGTCTCCCGTTCCCATTCTCCTGCCCGCCGGGCACAAAAATGAGTACGATTGAAAAGACTCAGCTGATTACAGCTCGATCTTGTAGTCGTCCGCGCCGACACCGTTTACAACATAGTAAGCAGCGTTCTCTTCCGGCTTAACATAGATCTCGATCGTCTTGATATCGCCGACTTTATTGCCTTTCTTTGTGTAGGCCTTCTTGACAGCTGCGATCAGCTCTTTCTCTGTAACTTCCTTACCAGCGAACTGTACCACTACAGATGTCTTGATATCTTTTGCAGCTGCTCTCTTTGCCGGAGCTTTCTTTGTCTCTTTCTTCGGCTCTTCTGCCTTCTTTTCTTCTGCTTTCGGAGCCTCTGTCTTTGTCTCTGCTTTTACTTCTGCTGCCTTTACTTCTGTTACAACGCTATTGCTAACCGGTGCTGCTGCCATCTTCTTTGCAGCTGCTGCGATTGGATTCTTCTTTGCCATATTGATATCCTCCTGAAAAATGTTAACACACAAAACTGTTTTCCTGTCATTTCCTGAGTTGTCACGCTTAGTCATTGTCATAGCGAATTATAAGCCTTTGTCAGGATTTTGTCAATAAAATCCGGGAAAACCGGCATTCTCCGTTACTTTTCATGGACTGAATTTCCATGTTCTGCATCAGCGATCACAGATTTTTTGATCCTAAAAAATAGGCTTCGCCTATTCAACTCCCCTGCCCCTCAATCTTGAGGGGTGG
>ERZ1026901.1077-NODE-1077-length-17202-cov-23.314632_pt1 | contig 17202 bp, 25 predicted proteins | sample MGYA00380179_ERZ1026901 | MGnify/ENA primary metagenome ERZ1026901 (study PRJEB33269, sample SAMEA4719815) | human gut metagenome | biome: human-associated habitat; feature: organic feature; material: feces | place: Cameroon | collected 2013-10 ... | reverse complement strand
CCACAGCAATCATAGTGGTTGAGTAGATAAGTTTCTACTTCAAAAAACTGTCCACTACAATTCATGGGTACTTGTTTAGGGAGGAAATCCATTATATAGCACGGGCTTTCCAAGAGTTTGTCAATTATATTCACTTAATCACGCTCCTTTAACAAATTCCGATTTATCAAATAAGAATTTCCGTCAATTTTTCTCTTGATGCGGCTCGCTTCTAAGAGTAGAAACGAACTGTTCTGTTGCCGGAGACGGACCATTCGGGTCGGTCTCCGGCAGTATTTTTGTTATCGCGTATTAAAAAACAGCCGGAACGACTTTCTGCTGCGCTACACCGATGATGCCGTATGTATTCAGTCTGAGTTTTGGAATGACCGGAAGGCTGACGAAGGCGAGGGTCATAAAGATGCCGATATCTTCCGCTACACCATGTGCCTTGAGGGCATCGTTCAGCGCCTGCATTTTCGCCGCAACGCTCTCTGCGCTTTCGGTGCTCATCAATCCGGCCACCGGAAGCGCAAGTTCTGCCACGACCTGTCCATCTGCCACAAACGCAAGTCCGCCTTTGTTTTTCCGCACGGTGTTGCCGGCCAGCATCATATCGGTATCGTTGTCCCCTGCCACGATCAGGTTATGGGAATCATGTGCGATGCTCGATGCAACGGCTCCGCATTTCAGGCTGAAGTTTCCTAAAAAGCCAATGCCCACATGGCCGGAGTGATGATGCCGCTCAAAAACGGCCAGTTTTACGATGTTGTGTTCCGGGTCCACACCGGGAGCTTTGCCCGGATGCCGTTGGAACGGGATGATTTTTTCCTCCGTAAGCAGCTCGCCCCGGTTCAGGCAGATGACACGCTCCTGCTCCCCGCTTTCCCGAAGTTCCAAATCCTCCAGTGTGATCTCATCCAAATCGAACGAGTTCATGACGCGTGCAAAGCGCGCACGGTCGATGTCAAGCGGTGCGGGTTTCAGCGTTTTTCCGTGCTCGGCCACCAGCGTGCCATTCTTGTAAACCTGTTCGACCGTAAAGGATTCAAAATCCGATACTACAATGAGGTCGGCAGCATACCCCGGTGCCACGGCACCGTGCTGCTTGAACCCAAAATACTGTGCCGGGACCAGCGTCGCCATTTTGACGGCCACTGCTGGGTCTGCGCCCAGCCGGATTGCTTTACGGATGTTGGAATCGATGTGTCCGCTGTCCAGCAGGTCACCGGGGTGCTTATCATCTGTCACCAGCATGCAGCGGCTGCAATAGGGCTCCCGGAACAGCGGCATCAGGGCCTCCATATTTTTGGCAGCCGTTCCTTCCCGGATCATGATGTATTGTCCGCGCCGGAGTTTTTCCATGGCTTCCTCGATGTTGGAGCACTCGTGATCGGACTGAACGCCTGCCGCAATATAAGCATTCAGTTCCTTATCGCTCAAGAGCGGTGCATGGCCATCCACGATCTTTCCCGCTTCGGTGCAGTCGCGGATCTTCTGCAGGATCTTCGGGTCACAGCGCACCGTCCCGTAGGCGTTCATCAGCTCCGCAAGCCCCAGCACGCGGGGATCGCCGTAGTAAGGCCGGAGCTGTTCTGCGTTCAGCACCGCACCGGATTCATCCAGATCCGTGGCCGGAACACAGGAGGGCAGCATGAAATAAACCGAAAGGGTCAGATTTTTTGTCGTTTCCAGCATAAAATCCAAGCCTTCCAGCCCCGCAACGTTCGAGATCTCGTGTGGATCTGTGACCACCGCAGTGGTACCGTGGGGCAGCACTGCCTGCTCGAAAGCCGGACCACAGAGCATGGAGCTTTCGATGTGGATATGCCCATCGATCAGGCCCGGGCAGACATATTTGCCGTGCAGATCAACTTCTTTCCGGCCGTGATACGCACCCACGCCCACGATCGAATTTCCGCTGATGGCAATATCAGCGGTGTCGATCTCATCGGTAAACACATTGACAATTCTGGCATTTTTCAAAACCAGATCAGCCAAAGCATCTCCTCTGCCTGCCGAGATCCGGCGTTTCAGTTCATCGGACTGCATAGAAACATCTCCTCTTTCTGAAGTTCGATTTTCTCACCTGTGGATCGGTTCTGCCCTTATTCTACCACGCCTTGCCGCTGCGGAAAAGATGTCGGGAAACAAAAATGGCCCCGGAGGGCTTGTTACAGCTCTCCGGGGCCACTTTATGTGCGTTGTGCCTTGGCGCACACGACCGGCGTTTTACTCGATTGCAATCAGATTCGGGTTCTCAGGCAAAGCCTTCGTCTGCTGAGGAGCAGGCAGCTCAACGTGCAGGACACCATCCTCGAACTTTGCGTGGATGTCTTCCTTCTTCACATCGCCCACGTAGAAACTGCGTGCGCAGGTGCCGGAGAAGGATTCGTGCCGCAGATAGCGGCCCTTCTTATCCTTTTCATCGTTGCTGTGGCTGCGCACTGCCTGAATGGTCAGGTAGCCGTCGTTCAGATCCATCTGAACGTCCTCCTTCTTGCAGCCCGGCAGGTCAACAGCTACTTCGTAGCCGTTGTCCGTCTGTTTGACATCGGTCTTCATCATGTTTGCACCGCGCTTACCAAAGGTATCACGAGCCTCACGGTTCATCATACGTTCCAGTGCAGCGTCATTCCAGAACGGATCGAAGAAATCATCGAACAGGTTTTCATGGAAAACAGTCGGCATAAGCATAAATCATTCCTCCAATCCCGGCGTTCGGGTCGGGGCAAAAAATCTGAAGCGTCCATTCAGAAGGGCTTTCCGGGGAGCCTCGCAGCTCTCCTTTTGCCCTTCCTCCTGAGCACGCCGCTGTTATAGCACCGTTCATTAGCAGTGTCAACAGAAGAGTACTAAAATTCATAAAAGAATAATACTTTTATAAAATCCTATGCAATCTTTTCAGAAGTCAAACGCATCATCGTGTTTTTATCATTTCTGCCGACACATCGGCGTAGACAGATATTTCATGCCGTTGTCCGGGACGATGACCACGATGTTCTTTCCCTGATTCTCCGGTCTGCGGCCCACCTGCACCGCTGCGTGCAAAGCCGCTGCTGCCGATGTGCCCAGAAACAGTCCTTCCGCCCGCAGCACCTCATGGGCCGTTTCGTAGGCTTCCTCGGTGCGGACATTGATGCACGCATCGCTCCAGTCTGGCCGCAGATAGTCGGAAAGTGCGCTTTCCGGCACATCATACGCCGGCAAAACGCCATCTATGATCTGCGCATCCGGGTGCTCCGGGGGCAGGCGGGAGTCCGGATGGGGCTGCACCAGAACCACTTGCAGATTCGGGTTGCGGCTGCGCAGATAACTTGCTGTGCCAAAACCCGTGCCGCCGGTGCCCGCCATGCAGACCAGAATATCCACATGGCCTTCTGTATCATTCATTTCAACTCTTTGATTTCCGGGATGGATGCCGCTGCACCTTTGCGCTGCACGGCAATTCCGGCTGCTTTGGTAGCAAGCCGCATGGCGTCCTCTACTGAACTGCCGCTGCAAAGGCCCGCCAGAAAATAGCCGCTGTAAGTGTCCCCGGCAGCTGTAGTATCCACGGCCTGCACCTTTTCGCAGGGGACAAACAGCCGCCGCTCTGCATCCAGATAGTGGCTGCCCGCACTCCCGGCTGTCAGAAGCAGACGGGTCTGCGGGTATTTTTCGTGCAGCAGGGTCAAAACAGCGTCCGCTTCAAAGGTCTCGGTTCCGGCAAGGGCGCAGGCTTCCACCTCGTTGACACAGAGCACATATCTTTTTTACTCCATTCTCTGAATCACCGCACCCAGCCATCGGCACAGGGTATCGCCTGCCTGATTTGCGATCTCCAGCACGCGGGCGTGGCTATGCTTGACCGTCTGGATGCCGGTGGCCATGTTGGTGATGCAGCTGACGGCCAGTACCTTCATGCCCATGTAGTTGCAGACCATGGTTTCCGGCACGGTGCTCATGCCCACGGCATCGGCTCCCATCCCCGCAAAGGCGCGAATTTCAGCCGCCGTTTCATAGCAAGGGCCCATAAAGCCCATGTAAACGCCCTCCTTGTAGGCAATGCCCAGTTCATCGGCGGTCTGCTTGGCAAGGTTCCGCAGTTCCAGACTGTAAGGTTCGGTCATGTCCGGGAAGCGGGGGCCGAAGCGCTCATCGTTGGGACCAATGAGGGGGTTCGTGCCCATCATGTTGATGAAGTCGGTAATGAGCATCAGGGTGCCCGGCGCAAACTCCCGGTTGATGCCGCCGCATGCATTGGTCAGCACCACCTTTTCCACACCCAGCAGTTTGAACACATAGAATGGGTAGCAGACTTCCTTCATGGAGTAGCCCTCATAGAAATGGAAGCGGCCTTCCATGGCGTAGACTTCCGTGTCCCCCAGCTTGCCAGCCAACAATGCGCCTTTGTGTCCTGCCACCGTGGATACCAGGAAGTTGGGGATATCCTTGTAGGACAGTTCTTCCGTGTCCGTAAAGTCCGCGGTCAGCTTGCCAAGGCCGGAGCCCAGCACCACCGCGATCTTCGGGCGCTTTTTCGTGTGCGTCTTGATATATTCCGCACTTTCCAGTGCCTTTTCATAAAGATGTTCCATACCGTTCTCTCCTTTTCCCAAAAAATCCGATATACTCTCTGGGTTCAGTATATCGGATTTTTCAGGCCGATGCAAGACGCCCTTCATCGAGTCTTATTAAAAACCAAGGAGCAGATACTTCACATCACGAGTGTGTTGTATCTGCTCCTTGGTTCTCCGAATGTCTTATCTCTGGCCGATGTTCCACCGAAACAGCTCATATCCTTCCCGGATATCCTCCGGCAGACGTTTCAAAGTCTCGTCCCGCAGTTTCTGCGGCATCCCATAAAAGGCTTCGGCAATGCCGCCGGTGATGCAGACAAGGGTGTCGCTGTCGCCGCCCAGAGAGACCGCATTGCGAAGTGCATCCTCAAAACTGACGCTTTCCAGAAAAGCAATGATTGCTTCCGGCACAGTTTCCTGACAGGTCTCCACATGATGATAGGTCGGCCGAATTTCATCGCAGGTACGGTTCAGGTCATAACCGAAGGTCTGCTCCACATATTGTTTGATTTCCGGCTTGCTGTGGCCGGTACGGGCCAGAAAAATCACTGCCGCCGTGGCCTGCGCGCCTTTGATGCCCTCCGGGTGGTTGTGGGTAGCCACAATTTTCTTTGTCTCAGGGTTAATAAGGTTTGCCATGAGCGAGCCATCTTTTTTCGTCATTAACTTAAGGGCTCCTTTTGTAATCTGCTGCTTCTGCTCATCTGTCAGCATCGCCTGCAATGTCACATCCGGCACTGCCTCTTTAACGGCGTTAATAAAGGCCGGTGCAGTATATAATGACTTCTCTATTTGGAAAAAAACTGTCTTTGCTCCTTTGAGCAGAGGTTTCGCCACCTCTGAAACTCGCCCAAAATGTTCCGATAGTTCTTCTTTATATTCAGATGCATCAATTATTTCCACATCTTCAGATGCAATGATGATCGTTTCTTTGTCCATATCAAATAATCCTTTCGTGATATTTCTATAATAAAGTTTGTATTTTTTGCGAACCGGCCTATTTCTGTATGTAGGTAAGCTCAATATCATATCCAAGTTGCGCCAGTATCTGCACAAAAGTCAGTCAATTTTTAGAACTTCGATATATTTTAACTATTTCAGCAAACAAATCGACAGGATTTTCTTCCAAAGCATCGGCAAGCATAATTAGTTTTTCTATACTAATCCAATTCTTTCCGCGTTCTATATTGCAAAGGTGTCGAAGCGAAATCCAATCTTCTGAGCCGAACAATTCGTCACTTCTATTATAGATAAATTGTTCACGGCTTTTGTACTGTTTTCCTAATGACTTTCGTTTCTGCTCAAACATTTTTCCTATTTTTGTTAAAGCTTCACTCTGTCTTGCTTTTTCAGCCATATATCTCTCCATTATGCACCATGGTGCATTGTTTATTTTTGAGTATATGATATACTAAAATTGCTCTCAGGGCAACAGCCCTCGAGAAGAAAATATAAGGAGGCCATAAAATGGCAAATTTAAAGTTTAAAGTTGAGGCTCTTCGTACCCTCGCATCCCCTTATCGTAAGGGAGACAAAGATGAAAGCACCTTCGAAACCATTTATTATCTGCTGGTGGATATGAAGGAACTTCCCTCTAATATTCCTCTCGATGTCAATCCGCGTGAACCAAAGATGACAACCAATGTGGCTCGTAGCTTGCTCACTGCTGTAGTGGAGCCGGAAACTGATTTCTATATCAACAACCGCGGTATCGTCATCGCCGCCAAAACGCTAACCTTTAATAGCACTGATTCGGAAGTAACCATTGACATTGGTGATCAGAATGACGAAAACGACAAGTCCCTTTACGGCATTCTTGACGGCGGTCACACCTATACCGCCATCATGCGTAAGCGCGACGAAATTCCTGAAGACATTCGCAAATTTGTTCGTGTTGAAGTCATCACCAATGTGCAGAATATCACGCGCCTCTCCGATGCTCGCAACACGTCGGTTCAGGTTTCTGATATGGCACTATTCAATCTCGACGACAAGTTCGACGATATTAAAGCCTCCATTGCAGGTCAGGCATATGCAGATCTGATTGCTTACAAAGATAATGAGGATAAACCTATTCACGTTTCGGAACTGCTCCGCTTGCTCTACGCCTTTGATATCGACAAATATCCTGATGACAATGCGGCCCCGGTACAGAGCTATTCCGGTAAAGCACAGGTATTTAAGCGCTATAAGCAGGCATTTGAATCTCCTTTTTATAAGTCTTTGACCGGGCAAATTCCTCTGCTGGTAGAGCTTTATGATGTTATCGAACGCGAACTTCCTGAAAAGTATAGGGATTATAAGAAGGCGCAGGGCGTTGCAAATCCGCGTTTTGGAAGCGTGAGAGGCATCGAATCTCTTGACGCTCCGACAAAAACAGAGTTTCTCGCCACTCCCACAAAGTATTCTGTTTCCAGTGGCTATATCTACCCCATTTTTGGTGCTTTCCGTAGTCTGCTGAAATTTGATGAGGCAACGGGAGCTGTTTCCTGGCTGTTCAATCCCATTGACATCTGGAACGAAGTCGGCACATCCATTGTTCAGAACACCTTTGAGACCTATACTAACCCTCAGCTGGCCGGTAAGGATAAGCAGCTTTGGCTTTCCAACTACAGAATTGTAGAGACCCAGAGTCTCCGCAAACTTCTCGGACGCAGATAAATAGAATAGTATTGAGCAAGAGGCATCGGATCGCATCCGATGCCTCTTTTTGTTGGTCTAAAACGACTCTTTTAATACATTTAATCAACTATACTGCAAGCCTAACTCTCCAGAAATATTGGTAAATCATTGGTAAAACGTACCCGCCTAATGAAACCATGTCTTCACCTGCTCTCTCCAAAGTGCGAAAATAGTACCATGGAAAAAATGTATTTTTGAGAGCAGTCTAAAAAATACAGAGACACAGCAAGGAGGACTCCATGGAGAAGCAAGCATTGGCAGTACGGGAACAGCAATGGTATCAGACGATCACTACAGCGAAACAAAGTGGGCAGAGAATGGCGTACCGCTTTCCAGCTTCTACAGCTGGCAGCGAAAAATGAAAAGTGCATTGTTGCAGCAGGAATCCGTCCAGTTCGAGGAACTTTCGCCCAGCTCGCCGAAAACAGCGGCGGTTCCTCCCACCCAGATCACACTGCATATTCGGGATGTTACAGTTGAACTGCCAGCAGATCTGCCCTCCGACCAGATCAGTGAGATCATCCGGGGAATCCGCAATGCTGGGTGACATCCGGAAGGTGGAGCACATCTACATCGCCTGCGGATATACAGACCTGCGGCGAAGGATAGACGGTCTGGTACAGATCGTACAGAATCAGTTTTCGCCGGATCCCTGTTCCAACAGCCTGTTTCTATTTTGCGGCAGAAGGCGGGATCGGATCAAAGCCCTGCTTTGGGAGGGCGATGGATTTATCCTGTTATACAAGCGTGTAGAGACAGGCTGCTTTCAGTGGCCACGGACAAAAGCGGAGATGCGGAGCCTGAACTAGACGGTCTGGTGCTGCTGGCGGCCTACTCTACCGCCGACCTGACCGACAGCGGCCTGCGGGTCTATGCCGCCTACGGCAGCGAGGACGGCGTACTGAACTGCGAAAAGTACGAAGCCGACCGCACGAACCTCCCACAGGACACCACCGAAACTGTCATTGACGGCGGCTGTCATGCCGGGTTCGGCAGTTACGGTGCCCAGAAGGGCGATGGCACACCCACCATCTCTGCCGAGGAACAACAGCGGCAGACGGCGGACGCGCTGGCGGCATGGATGAATCTTCAATAAAAAGCAAACTATCCCGGCCATTTTCCTGCAAATCACAGGAGAATGGCCGGGACTTTCTTTCGTATTCCGTAAATCAGGAATCAATACAAATGGAACTTATGGCTGATCTGGTGTGCAATTTCATCCGGCAGCGGGCGGAACCCGATGCAGGTCAGGGTCATGCCTTCTCCGTTTTCATCAAACTCTTCCGGTTCCAGCTCGGTGTGGCAGGCATCCCGGATAAGGAAGAAGTCTTTGTTTTCCACAAGGCCCAATTCCTCGGCAATGGTCTTTGCTTTCAGCAGTTGATTGCGGTTCTTTGCCCCGCAGATAGTTTTGGTAAAAGAGCCATCGAACCATTCTTCATAGGTTGCTTTCTCCAACATGATTTCTGCCCGATAGCCGGTAATTTCTCCGTCTTTCTCGATGGGTTCCACGCCCTGTCCCATGCCGATGGGGTCGGTGAGGAACGCCAGCGAAGCGTGGCAGCACTGCGCCGCCAGCTTACCGGGAGACATCTGCAGATCTTTTCGTGCAATGATGAGTTGACGCATTTTCTCTCCTTCTTACGACAGCTTGATCTTCAAATCTGCCAACAGATTCACCGCTTCCGGCAGCGAAAATTTCGCATCCTTCAGGCGGCTGCCCAGAATGTCCACCCTATAACCGGCGGCATCCCGGAAATCCGCCTTGCGCAGGTCACACTGGTAGAATTCCGTTTCGTGAAGTTCCACGCCCTTGAAATTCGCCAGCTGCATCTCGCACTTGGCAAACATAGAGCCGACGATCTCGTTTCCGTCTGAAAAGTTGAAGCGGTTGAAGTTCATTTCGGTGAAGGTGTTATATTTCAGACTGCACTCTTTCAGCGTGTGGATAGGGTCCGGGAAGGCACCGTTGGACATCAGCGGTGCCCACTCGATTTCATTCAGGCGGCAATCCTCAAAATCCAGCGACTACACCGAAGAATGAGTGCTGCGCAGACCTGTGATCTCACACCGCACGAATTTGCACTCGTTCAGCGTGGTATGATCCAGTTCGCACTTGGTAAAAGAGCAATCCGCAAATACGCAATCGGTAAAGTCGCAGTCCTCAAAAGTCTCCTCGGTGAACGACAGGCCGGTAAACCGTTCACCCTCACAATAACGCTCTGTCATAAAATTCTCCTGTCAGCGCAGTTCTTCCAGCAGAGCCGTGCAGCCCTCCAGCACATCCTGCCAGGTAGCTTCAAAGTCCCCGGTATACCACGGGTCGGCCACATCGCCGGGGCGGCGGGTATGATCCATCAGCAGAGACACTTTATGCTCCGGGTCGCCGCCCACAAAGCGCGCCATATTGCGCAGGTTGTTGTGATCCATGGCGATCAGATAATCGTAGGTTTTGTAATCCCGCCGGGTCATCTGCCGGGCGGTTTTACCCTCGCAGGAGATGCCGTGCTCGGCCAGCTTCCGCCGGGCGGGCGGATAGACCGGGTTGCCGATCTCCTCGGTGCTGGTGGCGGCGGATGCGATTTCAAACTGGTCAGAAAGCCCGGCTTTGGCCACCAAGTCTTTCATTACAAATTCGGCCATTGGGCTGCGGCAAATGTTCCCATGGCAGATGAAAAGCACTTTCGTCATGTCAAAATATTTCCTTATATCGTATCATTTTGAATTTCGCACACATGCGTGCAAAATTCAGTTCTGCTTCAAGAACTCCCGCAGCACATCCTCCGGGCGGGGTGTATGGTTCGGGTACTTTTCCCGCAGCGGTGCGGCGGCACCATCCATAATGTAGGGCACACCCACAATGTCCAGCATCGACACATCGTTATAATTGTCGCCAAAAGCCATCACATCGGCAAGGGCGATGTCCAGAGTCTTACAGATGCTGCGCACACCGATGCCCTTGTTGGCAGAGGTAGTATCGATCCAATATGGTCCCGCCACGGCACAGTTTGCCTCTTTCCATCGTGGGACAAATCGTTCCGTGTAAGATTCTACGCCTTCGTGCAGATACACCGATACTTTTGTGATCTCCTCCGGCACCTCGGAAGGGTCATGGATGATTTGATAATTGTTCCCGATGAACTGAACACGCTTGAGCATTCCCAGACCCCGCTCCATCAGGTATGCAGTATTCTGGCCGGAAAGCATTACCTCGCCCTGCCCGTCGCTGCGGGTCCACAGGTCGTTGGCGATTTCTTCGGCCAATGCACGGGGCATCGGATTCTTGGCGATGCACTGTTCGTCCTTATAGATCACGCCGCCGTTCTCACAAAGAAACACACAGCAGTCCGCCACCGGTGCAAAGAGCTTGCGCAGGCTGGTATACTGCCGACCAGACGCCGGGCAAAACAGAATGCCGCGCCGATGCAGCTCCCGTATCTGTTCAAAGATCTCGCCTTCCAGCTCTTTCCTGCCGTATTGCAGCAGCGTACCGTCAATGTCGCTGCAAATCAGTTTGATTGACATTTTCCGTCCTCATTTTTCAAGATAATTTTAGGCAATTCCCCGGCATCTAGAACACGGATGCCTTCGTCCATCAGCATCTTGGCGAAAACACCCTGTCCGGGAATCTTTGTCCCGGAAAACGTTCCGTCGTAGATTTCCTTCACGCCGCAGCTGGGACTGCGGGATTGCAGGATGGCAAGCTCCACCCCATTTTCTTTTGCAACGGCAAGGGCTTTCGCTGCACCTGCCCGGAACTCCCGGTCCACATTGATGCCCTCTTTGTTCGTGACAACGCCCTGCACGATTTCCGCCGGGCACCGCGGTGTGGGCAGGCCGCCCAAAACCTCCGGGCAGACCGGAACCACCTGATGCCCCCGCGCAAAATCACAGACCGCCTGATTGTAATTGTTTCCGCCGCTGTATTTGCAGTTTTCGCCCAGCAGGCAGGCGCTGACCAGAATCTTCATTGTTGCGCACTCCTTTTTTCAGATACTGAATCTTTTCCCTATTCTACCACGCTTTTGGGCATTGAAAAAGAGGATTCTGCTTTTTCCTATCCCCATACCGGGAGGTCCGCCGTAATCTTTTCTAATTCCTGTGCAAGAAACGTCAGTCTTTCCCTCAGATGGTTGTTATGCGGTGCATCTCCGTTCAGCAGATAGTCCGTTTTTCTACATTTTTCACAGGCCTCCTTTTCACGATCCCACGCAAAAAATTGAACGCTATCAGCGTTCAACAAACGCATATAGTGTGCCTACTCATTTTATCCATCCCATTTATACACAGTTTCGAACCAAAAGAACCGCATAAAGTTCTCATCAAAAAACAGGGAGTGACATCAAATCACTCCCCGTTTGCATTGATTGTATCAGAGTTTCGTCATCCAAAGGCCATGCAGGTTGCAGTATGCGTAAACAGCCACCGGCTTTTCACTACCCAGTTCAAACACCGCGTTGGGAGCCTGCCCCGGATTCAGATAGCGGATCTGTCCGCCGTTCTCAGTCTCCAAAAAAATCCACTGAATATAGTGAACATCCGCCATGGGGTGCTCCACCGCGCCCACTGTGACCGTGAGACGACTGCCGGAAAGCTCTGCCACCGGCAGATGCTTCTCGCCGCTGGCTTCCACCGTATTGGGAACCAGCTCTTTCATTTTCTCCCCGCAGCAGACCAGCGGAACGCCTGCGTTATGGATGGTAGTGACGAGGTTGCCACAGTGATTGCAGATGTAAAACTTTGCCTTCATATCGAAATCCTCCACTGGAATGTTATCGGTGTGTTTCTTGTATCTATATGATAACATTTCCTATTTATGATTTCTGTAACTGAATCACGCAAAGCGTTTTTGGGCTCACTTGCAATAAATCTCAATGGCTTTCTGCGCAAATTCTGCGGCACCGGCACCGCCGGCAGCATTGATGTTTTCCGTAAATGCTCCGCCTGCCCCATACATCTGCCCCAGCTGATTCAGGATCACCTTGGAACAGTTGTAGTAGTGCTCTGTGATAAACTCCTGCAGCTTCTTCACCTGTGCCTGCACTTCAGGGTCCGCCGGGTCTTTGCCCTGCATCCCGCCGAATGCCGCCACGATGTCCATCAGTTGACTGCTCATGTCCTTGACTTCTTTCTCGGTCTTATGGGCAGTTTTTTCCTCAAACTCTTTGTATTCCGGCGTTTCGCCCCATTCCTTTTTGGCCTGCTCGGTATACTTCTTGATCTTCTGCGTATCAAATGCGGTAAAGTCCATAACCTTTCCTCCTGTGGTTCGAATTTTCTGCGCAAGGCCGATCAGAACTTCAAGATGCTGCTTTTTCAATGTCAGAAGTGTGATCTGCTGTTCCAGTGCTTTCTGCCGGTCAAAAGCAGGATTCTCCACGATTTTCTGGATGTCCTTCAGCGGAAATTCCAGTTCCCGGAACAATAAGATCTGCTGCAAACGTTCCAGCGCGGCATCGTCATACAGCCGATAGCCTGCTTCGGTACGGCCCGCCGCGCGCAGCAGACCGATTTTATCGTAATATTGCAGGGTCCGGATGCTCACTCCGGTCCGCTTGCTCACTTCGTTCACTGTCATCATCTTGCTGTCCTCCCTTGCGACAGCCACAGTATACGCTATGACGCTACGTCAGGGTCAAGAGGTTTTCTGAAAATTTTTTCAGCCTTCCCGCTGCTCCATGATTTCCAAGCTGTCACGCCCCACACGGCAGAGCAAAAACAGCACTTGCACACCTGCAGCCTTTGCCTCGGCCAGTGCCGTGCCAAACTCCGGCTGTGTGCTGACATTTGGCCGCACCTCGGTGATGCCTTCCATCTGAATCACAAAGGCCACAGCGCACTGATATCCTGTCCGCTGTGCCTGCGCCAGTTCGTGCAGGTGCTTCACCCCCCGCTCGGTGGGTGCATCCGGGAAGTAGCCGATACCGTCCACTTCCAGTGTGCAGCCCTTGACCTCCATCAGATACTTTTGCTCACCCTTTTCCATATAAAAGTCGATGCGGGACTTCCCATAGGTGAATTCCGGCTTGATATAGTCGTAGCCCTGTTTTGCAAGCCACTCCCCTACCACCTTATTGGGTGCCTGACTGTCCATATTGACCCAGCCAAGGCCCTGCTTGTGTACCGCCACAAGGTCGTATTTCGTTTTGCGTTTCGGGTTATCTGACACTTCCAGCCGAACCGCCGTGCCGGGCAGCAATAGCTCTTTGCACCGCCCGGTGTTCTTGACATGGACGGTTTCCACTGCTCCATTCACTTCCACATGGGCAATAAAGCGGTTGGGACGGTCAACAAAAATGCCGTCTGCGATTTCTCTGTATTTCAACGTTTTTCTCCATTTTCAGTACAGGATTCGGGAGCTGTGTCCATCCTGCCTGCCAAGATACAGTTCCACGACCATCCTGCCGCTTTCACTGTTGCAGAGTTCTTCCTTGCAGTAGCCGCAGAGCTTTCCTTCCGCTTCCGATACATAGCGGTGCAGCGGTTCCTGCAGTTCCTTCGGGATGCTGCTCCATGGAATGACATAGCTCATGCCGGTATCCCCCACATCCACGATGCAGGGCCGTTCACTGTCCTCATCGGATAAAATCAGGTTCACCAGAAACACATCCGCAAACGGTGCCCCCTGATACTCTGCCTTTTGCCGTCTGCGCTCCGTCCGAAGCTCATCCAGCGCTTGATTTAGGCCATTCTCAGGCAGTGTGGATTTATACAGCAGGATATGCAGTTTCTGCTCCGCCGCTTCACTGTCATTCAGTTTCCCTGCCGGAAGTTCCACATCTGCATGAATGGTGCAAATCTGTTTTTGCATTGCAGCACGCAGGTTTTCCAGTTTCTGCTGCCGTTCTGCTTCCAATTGCTGTGCGGACTTTTGATGTACTTCTTTGGCTTCTGACTGTTGCGCAGCATGCTCCTGCTTGGGCTCTGGCTTAGGCTCTGACCGTTCGCTGTGCTTTTCTGCATCAGCCCCTGATGCACTATGCCCTGCCGCTGTCGGCACCGACACGCTTTTGGCACCGCTTTGTGCTGCCGATGCTTTCTGTGTCGCAGAAGGACGCTCCGTTCTCCTTGGTTTTACCGACCGCGTTGCACCTGTGCTCGTGCTTTTTGTCTCCGGCCTTGGTGTTTTCACCGCAGGAACAGCAATAGTCAAACATTCTGATTTCCTCGCTTGTTCTGCCTTGTCACATCCTTGACACCTCCGTTCGTAGTATGATGAAATATGTATGACTACCGTTATTTTTCTTTATAAAGATGGCCTGCCATGCTACAATAGCCGCATCTACGGCCACCGGACAACAGGAAAGGAGTATCTCATGGCCAAAACTGCCGACACCATTGCAATTTATTCCCGCAAGTCCCGCTATACCGGCAAGGGCGAAAGTATCGGAAATCAGATCGACCTCTGCCGCGAATATATCCGCACTCACTACGGCGATGCCGCCGCGGAACATGCCGTTGTCTTTGAGGACGAGGGCTTTTCCGGCGGCAACCTGAACCGTCCGGACTTCAAAAAGATGATGACTGCGGCCAAGGAACGGAAATTCAAGGCCATTGTGGTCTACCGTCTGGACCGCATCAGCCGCAACATCAGCGATTTTTCCAGCCTGATTGAAGAACTGGGACGGCTGGGCATCGACTTTGTGTCCATCCGGGAAAGTTTTGACACGTCCAGCCCCATGGGCCGCGCGATGATGTACATCGCATCCGTGTTCAGTCAGCTGGAACGTGAGACCCTTGCAGAGCGCATCCGGGATAATATGCACGAGCTGGCAAAGACCGGACGCTGGCTGGGCGGCACGACCCCCACGGGCTACGCCTCCGAGAGCGTCAAGAGCATCACGGTGGACGGCAAGACCAAAAAGGCCTGCAAGCTCAAGCTGCAAAAGGAAGGGCTGCTGGTCACAAAGCGGAATCATTTTGAGCTGTTGACCCGTTGACCGTTCCATGCGCCGCCCATGGCGGTTTTGTAGGGCAATTTTCCCCTGCCGCGTGAGTATAAAAATAACGGACAACTGTTTTGGGGCCATCCGCTGAAGGATGTATTGTTTTCGTCACTCGATAAATGGGAATTTTCAAATTAGTCTTTGCAAATAACCTTTGAACCTTCACCATCAATTACAATTCCCTGACGGTTGTTAATTGGGCATAGATTCAAATCCGAAAATTCAGTCATTATTTTCTCAGTAACTTTCTTAAATGGTGCTGTAAGATAATGCGGAAGAACATAGAAATCAATCAAATCAAGCCCTGCATCATCTTCTTGTGAGTAGTCCTCCGGCTTTTCATCCATTTGCTCGATATATTGGATGCTTGGAGCGCATATAATTGCGCCTGCCGACTCGCCGATCATCAATTTTCCATTTGCCAATTCCTTTTTCAGCAACCCATCAGTTCTTGTTTTACGGAGCTGGTCCATAAGAAAGAAAGAATTTCCGCCGGTAAAATATATCACATCTGCATCTTCAAAAACAGACTGTATCGTTGAATAAGCCTCCGTTGAAATATCAATTTCAGTTACGATTGCTCCCAACTTTTTGAATAATTTTCGAGCCGAGCCGACATAACCGGTGTAGCCTTCACGCAGTGAAGCTGTTGGAATAAATGCGACTTTCTTATTTTCAATTTCTTCCTTTATCAGACTTCCTACACTTGAAAAGTGCGAACATAAAAACAGCTTCATCAATATTCTCCTTTATATATAAATTCCGAGTTATCCTCCTCAGTATACCACACTTTTTCCCTGCGGAAAAGATACCGCGCACAAAAGGCCTCTCCGGCAACTATCCGCACTCCGGCTCATACACTTTAACAACTATGTACCGGGAGGGATATCGTGTGCTGCTGACCTTACTGCAATTTTTCGCCACAAAATTTCTGTTTCTGGCGCTCCATCTGGAAGCGGGCAGCTTCCCCCGCCCGCTCAGCCCACAGGAGGAGATCCGGACCTTCGCCGCCCTGCGGGCCGGCGATTCATCCGCCCGGGAAAAGCTCATCCGCCACAATCTGCGCTTAGTGGCGCACATCGCAAAGAAATACTATGCTCTCCCCTCTGAGCAGGACGATTTGATTTCCATCGGCACCATTGGCCTGATGAAAGCCGTGGACACCTTCGACTCCACCCGCCGGGCGCGCTTCTCCACTTATGCCAGCCGGTGCATCGAAAATGCTATCCTCTCCCCAGCGCACTTTGGGATGGAAAAGAGAATCCACCCCTTTCACGCAATGACGCATCTACGTCAAAATGGTTTTTTTTTTTTTTTTGGGGAGCCGAGAGAGCGGTTCCTTTTTTCTGCTTCAGAGGGTGTCATGTGAGGATTGTGGTCTAACCCCTCTATACATCTTACAGGTAAGTTTGGCAGGCCCCCGCACCACCGTAGAGGCGCAGGCGTTCTACCGTATGTACCATTCTTACGCCGACATCCCGAACCCATGGGACCGTCTGCGTTGGTGCCGCTATGGTCTTGACCTGCTGCAAAAAGAGGTTGCCGCCATGGTGGGCATGGAGGAATGGCTCTATCAGGATCTGGAAAGCGGCGCATTTCACCGCAGCTTCACGCCGGAGCTGGCGGACAAGCTCGCCGCCCTTTACGGCATCCCGGTGGAGGACATTCTGGACGACTACACCCTGTTTCTGCACCGGGGCGGCGGAGACTTCCTCCGCAGATACCGGGAGGCAAAAGGCTGGAGCCGTCAGCAGCTTGCCGACCATGCAAAGGTCAGCCGGACAAGCATCCGCTGTTGGGAAAACGGACAAAAGACCATCAGTCAGAAGTGCTTTTGCCATCTGGTGGAAAACCTTGGTTCCGATTTTCCATCTATGCTTCGCATGTGAGGTATGGTAATTTTTCTCCGGTCAAACAAAAAGCTCGTCTGCAAGCCACGATATGTGGCAGCGCAGACGGGCTTTCGTTATGGAATCATTCTGTTTCAATTATTCTGATATTCGCTCTGACTTACATGGCGTTCCGTAAAACAC
>ERZ1026901.1075-NODE-1075-length-17234-cov-6.228651_pt1 | contig 17234 bp, 14 predicted proteins | sample MGYA00380179_ERZ1026901 | MGnify/ENA primary metagenome ERZ1026901 (study PRJEB33269, sample SAMEA4719815) | human gut metagenome | biome: human-associated habitat; feature: organic feature; material: feces | place: Cameroon | collected 2013-10 ... | reverse complement strand
TTAAGATAAACGAGGCAGAGAATGCCGCAAGAATTCTTGTGATCGGTGTCGGCGGCGCCGGAAATAACGCGGTAAACCGCATGGTAGAAGAAAATATTATGGGCGTTGAGTTTATCGGTATCAACACAGATAAACAGGCGCTTCAGTTCTGTAAAGCTCCGACTGCTATGCAGATCGGTGAGAAGCTCACAAAAGGACTTGGCGCCGGTGCAAAACCGGAGATCGGTGAGAAGGCAGCCGAGGAGAGCCAGGAGGAGATCTCCCAGGCATTAAAGGGAGCTGATATGGTATTCGTTACCTGTGGTATGGGCGGCGGAACCGGTACCGGTGCAGCTCCGGTGATCGCTCAGATCGCGAAAGATATGGGAATTCTGACAGTCGGCGTTGTAACAAAGCCGTTCCGTTTTGAAGCAAGACAGAGAATGAACAATGCGTTAAAGGGAATCGAGAACTTAAAGAACGCAGTTGACACTCTGATCGTAATCCCGAACGACCGTCTCCTTGAGATCGTTGACAGACGGACAACCATGCCGGATGCATTAAAGAAAGCCGATGAGGTCCTTCTTCAGGCTGTACAGGGAATCACAGATCTGATCAACGTTCCGGGCCTTATCAATCTTGACTTCGCAGATGTTCAGACTGTAATGACAGACAAGGGCATCGCACATATCGGTATCGGCAAGGCGAAGGGCGACGAGAAGGCACTCGAGGCTGTAAAACAGGCTGTATCCAGCCCGCTTCTTGAGACAACGATCGAGGGCGCTTCCCACGTGATCATCAACATTTCTGGTGATATCAGCCTGATCGAGGCAAACGAGGCTGCCGGTTATGTTCAGGAGCTCGCAGGTGATGATGCAAACATCATCTTCGGTGCAATGTACGATGAGAACGCAGAGGACGAGGTAACGATCACTGTTATCGCGACAGGTCTTGATGCTCACGGCGCAAACACACCGGTTGAGCGCGCAATGAAGGACTTTACAAACTATAAGACAAAAGTTCCGGCTCAGCAGGCTCCGATCCAGAGAACTGCTCCGACCGTAAAAGTTCCGTCTGAGGCAGCAGCTACAACAGAGTCTGCTCCGAAGTACAATATTCCGACCGGAAACGCACCGGTTTACCGTCCGGCACAGCGCGGCGAGACTCAGATCAACATCCCGGATTTCTTAAAGAACCGCAGATAAGATCCTGAGAACGGACAAGCTGCTTAAAAACAGTAAGGATGAACATATGAGGACCCAGGGAGAGAAATCTTCCCGGGTCTTTCTAGATTACGCGAACAACGAGCCAAAGTCTGCGCTTGCGCGAGACCTTGACGACAGTCGCGATAACAAGGGGAAACTCGCGAAGCGTGTTTTCGCTTGTTTCATAGAAAATTCCGATGGAATTTTCTATGAAGCTAAAAGGCACAGCATGCCTGAGATTTTATACATCACTTCCATAAAAATTCATCGCGGATCCCGACAGGAAAATGTCTGGATCCGCATTCTTTTTTTCTTCTGTTTTCACAGATCCTGCAAATATCAGCGAAAATTTCCAATTTTTATGAAAAAACAGGGAAGAACCTGTTGGAAGAACCCGATGAGTTTCCAGGGTTCGCGACCCCGCTTTGACAAATTCTGGATAGGAAGACAGGTATACTGTTGGAAAACGATATCAGGATTTTGGGGACGGATGATCGGAACTGAAAATCCTGTCTGACGCAGTATGGGCGGTCTTTGACGGTCCGGAATGCGGAAAGGGGGAATCCCGGTGGAATATGAATGGTACGCCGATCTCTTTTTTCTGGAAGAGGCGTACCGGGATGTCTTGATCCTGTGGCTGGCGGCGGTGCTCGGGAGAAAGAAGATTTCTGTTTTTCGGCTTTTGGCGGCGGGAATTGCAGGCGGACTTTGCGGGACCGCAGTTTCCTGCCTTGAGCTGTCAGGAATCGCAGCACGGATTACGGGAAGAAGCCTGGCGGCCTGGATTTTCTGGGAAAGCGGAAAAGTTCTGATAAACGGGTTTTTGATTATAACGGCTGCGTTTCCCCCAAAAAGAGTGTCCGGATGGAAAAAAGCGTTCTTTCAAAGGGGAAAGGAGCTTGGGCTGCTGGTCTTGTCAGCGGGGATCCTGCAGAGCGGTCTTGCGGTCTTGCGGGAGCGCTGCTTTCTCACCGGGTGGAAAAGTCTTCTGTTTATGGGATTTTTCTGTGCGGGAGTCCGCTTCTTTGCGGAGGCGCTCGTGAAGCGGCCGGTGATCGGAAAAATGAGGTATCAGGTCCGACTTTTCCTGAACGGAAGATCGAAGGAGTTTACCGCGATGGAGGATTCCGGGAACCGTCTCGTGGAACCTGTGACGGGAAAGCCGGTCAGCATTATCGCAGCGGCAGATGCGAAAGAGTTTGGGAGCGAGCCGGCAGGCGTCCTGATGATCCCGTACCGGGCGGTAGGAACAAAAAGCGGAATGCTTCCGGGGATCCTGTTCGACCGGATGGAGATCATGGACGGAGAGAACAGGAGTGTCCGGATTGACAGACCGGTCGTGGCTGTCTCGAAGGAACCGCTGTTTTTCAGAAAAGATTTTACGATGATCCTGCCGGAAAGTCTTTTCACTGATAAGTTATGAAAGGGAGAAAATGAGTATGATCATGAGAATTTCTATGCCAAACCGGTTTCGGTTAAAAAAAGTGATGGGATTCCGGACAATGATCCGGCCGGAGCGCGGGGAGATCCATTATATCGGAGGCGCGGATATCCTCCCGGCACCGCTGTCCTTGAAGGAGGAGACGGAGGCGTTAAATAAGTTTGGAACGGAGGAGGAAAAAGAGGCAAAATCAGAGCTGATCGAACACAATCTCCGTCTGGTCGTTTACATAGCAAAGAAATTTGAGAACACGAGCGTCGGGGTCGAAGACCTGATCTCTATCGGGACGATCGGTCTCATCAAGGCGATCAATACGTTCAATCCGACGAAGAATATCAAGCTGGCGACTTACGCGTCCAGATGCATCGAGAATGAGATCCTCATGTATCTCAGGAGAACCAGCAAGATGAAGCTGGAGGTCTCCATCGATGAGCCGTTAAACGTGGACTGGGATGGAAATGAGCTGCTCTTATCGGATATCCTTGGCACCGATGAGGATGTGATCTACAAGGATATGGAGGACGAGGTAGAAAAGGATCTCCTGAAAAATGCGGTGAGCCGGCTGAGTCCGAGAGAGCGGAAGATCGTGGAGCTGCGCTACGGCCTAAAGCGCCAGGACGGGGCGGAGATGACCCAGAAGGAGGTGGCGGATCTCATGGGAATCTCGCAGTCCTATATTTCGCGGCTCGAGAAGAAGATCATGATGAGGTTAAAGAAGGAAATCGTGAAATTTGAGTAGAGCAGAGCGTGTGACGAGTCATATCCGAAATGGTGAAAAAGACAGGTAGGAAATCCGCGGCCAGAACTGTATCATACGGAATTTTCAGTTCAGAAAATTCCTACCATGAAAAGTAACAAATAAAAGAACTGTCTGACTGAAAAATCATCAGCCAGACAGTCCTTTCTGTCTAATGGAAAATTACGCATCATACAGCTTCGCGTACAGCATCTCACACAGCGAATCTGCGTAGGCCTGGTCCGGAATATCGCGGCCGGTGATCAGAAAATCCTGGATCAGCTCGAAGCGCTTGAGACTCAGCTCTTCACCGGAAAGATCCGGATCTTCCATCAAGAGCTGCTCATCGAGTTCTTTTGCGGAATAATTCTTTAAGAACCAGTCGATGATCTCCTGAGTCTCCCGTTTTTCGTCGTCGGCTTCCACTTTTAACTCGGCGGCGCGTTTCCTTGAGGAGACGGCGACGACAAGGCTGGCAACGGCGAGAATGACAAGTGCCCCCTCAAAGATGTATTTCTGGAATCCCTCCATCGGGAGATGGAAGACGCCGAGAAGGCAGAGCGCTGCTCCCACGGCGAGAACCCCGCCGACCAGGAAAAATGCGGATGCGGAGGAGCTCATATCCTCGTAGCGCTGCCCTTTATCGACGTAGGCATGGACGATCTCGTCAGCCGGCTTCTTTTTGGCGGAAGAGATTTCGTCGGGATCCGCGTCATCTGCTTTGGCCATCTCACCGGAGAACGGATCCATCTCCTGCGCCATGACGGCAAGCTGTTCTTCTTTTTCTTTCTGTTTCATCGCGTCAGCGACTTCCTTTGATTCCACGAGAGGACCGCCGCAGTCGCTGCAGACCTTGATCCCCTCAACAAATTCCATATCACATTTCGGACAATAAGGCATAACCTTTCCCTCCATTTTTCACTCGCTTACTGCTCAGCATATCATATTTTTGAATATTCGTCCACAGTTTGGGTAGTTTTGGACTTCCATTTATATAGGAAATCGGTTAAAATAAGAAGAAGGTCTGTCTGCGTGGAAGAAAAGAAAAAACGCAGCGGGACAGGGTTACTTTTCAAAGGTAGGAATTTTCTGAATGGAAAAATCCGTATGATACAGTAACGGACGAAGAGAAACAGAAAGGGGAAATTTTGTATGAAGATCGCAGTTGTTACAGACAGCAACAGCGGGATCACCCAGGCACAGGCAAAAGAGATGGGGATCACGGTCCTGCCGATGCCGTTTATGATAGATGGAGAAACGTATTATGAGGATATTACACTGACCCAGGAGCAGTTTTATCAGAGGCTGAAGGACAATTCCGATATCTCGACCTCACAGCCGACACCGGACTCCATCATGAAACTGTGGGATGAACTGTTAAAAGAGTATGATCAGATCGTCCACATCCCGATGTCCGCCGGACTTTCCGGATCCTGCGCGACTGCAATGATGCTGGCGGGAGAGGACGAGTACGAGGGAAAGGTATTTGTCGTTGATAATCACCGGATCTCCGTGACCCAGTATCAGTCCGTGAAGGACGCGATGATGCTGGCAGATATGGGAATGGACGGCGCACAGATCAAAAAGCGCCTGGAGGAGACAGCGGCTGATTCCGTGATCTTTGTCACGGTGGACACCCTGAAATACCTGAAAAAAGGCGGACGCATCACACCGGCGGCCGCGGTTCTCGGCACACTTTTAAGGATCAAGCCGGTCCTGATCATCCTGGGAGAAAAGCTGGATTCCTTTGCAAAGGCCCGCACGATGAAGCAGGCGAAGACGCTGATGATGAATGCGATCCAGAAAGAGCTGGATGAGAGACTTCATGACAGTGAGTGCAAAGACTGCCACCTTGCGATCGCCCATTCGGACAACGAGGAGGCGGCTCTGGAGTTTAAGAAGGAAGTGGAAGAGCGCTTCCCGGACGCAGATATCTATCTGGCACCGCTTTCCCTGAGCATTGCGTGCCATATCGGACCGGGCAGCCTTGCGCTGACGGCAACAAGAAAGATGGAAGAGGAACATGAGAAAAATTAGGGAACGGATCCGGGAGATCTACCGGAAACATACGCCGAGCGTCAAACTTCCTCTGATCATCCTGACTGTTTTATTCTGTATGATCCCGCTCCTCGTGGAGAGCCGGATCCTCGCCAGCTCCTCGCGGCAGGAGCAGGTGGAGCGCAGGATCATCGATGTCCAGAACCAGTGTCAGATCCTGAGCAATAAGATGTCGAGAAGCGGATACCTCACAAACTCCGCGCTGGATAATGCGGCCATCGACACAGAATTATCGCTCCTGTCGGATATCTTCAGCGGGCGGATCCTGATCGTAAATTCCGGCTTTAAGATCGTTGAGGATACGTTCGCGATCTCTGACGGAAAGACGCTGATCTCGGACGAGGTGATCCGGTGCTTCCAGGGAGAGAACACGAGCCGGTACGACAGTCTGAAACATTACTTCGTCCTGGCGATCCCGATCCCGGAATTTGAGCAGGAGACGGGAACGATCACGACGGGAAAGACAGCCGGAGTGATGATCGTTACCGCGTCCACGGAGAGCATGTACATCCTGGAGGAGAGCCTGAAAGATAAGGCATCCCTGTACGAGATGATGATCTTCGTCATCGTACTGATCGTGACAATCCTGTCAGTTCACCTGATCATGAAGCCGTTCGGAACGCTGATCGCGTCGATCCGGCGCGCGGGTGACGGAAATCTGGATGAGGATGTCAACGAGGAAGCATACCGGGAGACGAAGCAGATTTCCGGGACGATCAATAAGACGCTGGAGAAGCTAAAGGCTGTGGATCAGTCGAGGCAGGAATTTGTTTCCAATGTCTCCCATGAGCTCAAGACCCCGATCACGTCGATCCGTGTCCTGGCGGATTCCCTGATGGGAATGGAGGACGCGCCGAAGGAGCTTTACCAGGAATTTATGCATGATATTTCGGACGAAATCGACCGGGAGAGCAAGATCATCGATGATCTTCTGACTCTTGTGCGGATGGACAAGGCATCCTCGGAGCTTTCCTGCACGCAGGTCCAGATCAACGGACTGATCGAGATGGTCTTAAAGCGCCTGCGCCCGATCGCCAGAAAACGGAACATTGAGCTGATCTTTGAGAGTAAGCGCGATGTCACGGCGGATATCGATGAGGTGAAGTTCTCACTGGCGATAAACAATCTTGTGGAGAATGCGGTCAAGTATAACAAAGAAGATGGCTGGGTCCGGGTAACGCTGGATGCTGACCATAAGTTCTTCTATCTGAAAGTGGCAGATTCCGGGATCGGGATCCCTGCGGAATTTAAGGAAAGAGTTTTTGAGCGTTTTTACCGCGTGGACAAGGCGCGGTCCCGGGAGACCGGAGGTACCGGCCTCGGACTCGCGATCACGAGAAGCGTGGTCCTGATGCATCACGGCGCGATCCGGGTGGACAGCGTCGAGGGAGAGGGAAGCACCTTCATGGTGCGGATCCCGCTCATCTATATTCCGTAGGAGGGAAAAATGAAGAAATTGTTGAAGATTCGGGCATTTTTTCTCCTCTTCGCACTTCTGTTTGCTTTGAGCGGCTGTACAGAGGAAAAAGCTGTGGAGCAGAGCGGAAATGCCTATACGATCTACTATTTAAACGCATCCGGGATCCAGCTTGTCGGGAGTGAGTACCGGACGGAAACGGCGGATACAGACGCGCTGGTGCGGGAGCTGCTCGATAAGATGGGAAATGTTCCGGCGGATCTCGATTGTCAGAGAGCGCTGCCGGAGCGGATCGAAAAGATTACCTACCGGATCGAAGGAAATGTTCTGTACCTGTACGCGGATGCCAATTATGCGCTGATGAATTCCGTGCAGGAGATCCTGTGCCGGGCGGCTCTCACAAAGACGTTGACCCAGATCCCGGGGATCGAGTATCTGAGCATCTACTGTGCAGAGCAGCCGATCACGGATGCAGCCGGAAACCCGGTCGGAATGTTGTCGGCGTCAGATTTCGTGGACAGTATCCGGGATGTCAACTCCTTCGAGCGGACCGAGCTGACGCTGTATTTTGCCAACGAGACAGGGGATCAGCTGGTGGAAGAAAAACGGGAAGTCATGCGAAACAGCAATACTTCTCTGGAACGTCTGATCGTGGAGCAGCTGATCGAGGGACCGCAGGAGCTCGGCCATTACGCGACGATCCCGTCGGATGTAAAGCTTTTGAATGTGTCCGTCAACGATTCCGTCTGCTCGATCAACTTTGATGCGGCATTCCTGAACAGCAGTCTGAATGTGGCGGCATACATTCCGATCTATTCCATCGTGGATTCCCTCGCGGAACTTTCCACGGTGAGCCGTGTGCAGATCCGGATCAACGGGTCCCAGGACGATGTGTTCCGGGACCAGATCCCGTTGAGCACGGTGTTTGAACGAAACTACGATTATATCGCAGGAGGAAAAAACGATTAAAAGACCTTTGCTGTGTGTGACAGGGGGATTGGTACTTGGAGAGGCACTGAACCTGTGTATCCCGGCAGAGCAGATCATTTTTGGGCTGGCAGTCTGGCTGCTCTTTTTGGTGTGCGCATTTGCGCGCCGGAAGAGCAGATGCAGGCTGCCAGTTCTTCTTTTTATGGCGGGACTGGCTGTGGGGAGTCTCAGGATGGAGGCGGAACAGGCGGCATTTTTGCGGGAAGAAGGATTTTTTCTGGAGGAACAGGAGGATGGAGTGGTTTTAAACGGGACCGTCCGGTCGGTGAAGGAGAAGGACGGGACGCTGGAGGTTGTTCTCGGGGACTGTACCTCGGAAGAGGAAAACGGCGGACTGGTGGGGAGATTCCGGAGAGTTTTATGTTACCTTGAGATCGTGGAAGCAGAAACAAATGAAAGTGAAAGTGCGGGATGGAATTCAGAGTCACTTTCTGCAGGAAAAAGGATCCGTGTCTTTGGAGAGGGAAAGGCTGCGGATCCGGCGAGAAATCCGGGCGGGTTCGATTACCGCCTGTACTGCAGGTCCCGGGGGATCTCCGGGATCGTCTACGCGGACGGATATGCGGTGACCGGAGGAAAAACACGGATCATCGCCGATCGCCTGTACCGGATCCGCCGATCTCTTTCGGAACGCTTAAAGACGATTGCACTCCCGGAGGATGCCGGGATCCTGTCGGCGGTCCTGTTCGGGGAGAAAGAGGATCTGGATAGTGCCGTCTATGAACTTTACCGGAAAAACGGGATTTCCCACCTTCTGGCGATCAGCGGACTTCATGTCTCCATCGTCGGACTCGGAATCTGGAAAATATTCCGGAAAGGCGGGGCAGGATTCTGGTTTGCGGGAGTGGGTGCAGGCGGCTTTCTTTGTGTTTACGGGATGATGGTGGGCTCCGGTGCCTCTGTGGTACGGGCGGTCTCGATGGCGCTGCTCTCCTTTCTGGCGGCGGCTGTTGGGAGGACCTACGATCTTCCGACGGCGATGTGCATTCCGGCTGTGGGACTCCTGCTCGCTCATCCTTTTCTTTTGACGCAGGCCTCATTTCAGCTCTCTTTTCTCGCTGTGACATCGTTAGTCTACCCGGGACGATTGTTTTCGGCTCGCGGGGAAAAGATTTTTGCGGGGGAACGGTCTTCTGCGGCGGCGTCCGCCTTTTTTACAAGTCTTTCACTCCAGATGGTGACGGCACCCGTCATTCTCTGGCATTCTTTTGGAATCCCGCTCTACGGGGTGTTCTTAAATCTTATCGTGATCCCGCTGATGACGTATGTGGTCATATCGGGATTTCTTGGACTTGGTCTGTCCTTTTTATCAATATCGGTGGGGAGCGCCATGCTCGGAGGCGCACATTATATTTTGCGTTTTTATGAATTCGTCTGCAGCAGCACCGGAAAGCTTCCGGGGGCGGAGCTCGTTTTTGGGCAGCCGGAGGTGTGGAAGATCGGTTGTTATTACGGATGTCTGATCCTGGGAGCGGTTATCTATGAGCGGGGAGAGAAAACCTGGGAAAAATTTGGGAAAATGATGGCAGAAAACGGTTGGGAAAGAGGAGAAAAAGACAGAGGAAAGACTGGAAAAAAAGATGTAGAAATGGCGGACGGACAAAAAACAGAAAATTCAGAAAAAAGCATGATCAGAAAGAGAGTCTGTAAATCAGTCAGACAATTGGAACATCAGAGAAAATGCAGAATGCAGTTCGATAAAAGGAAGCGCCTGTTCGGTCTTACTGTCTGCTGGCTCGCCGCATTCTGTTTCCTTCTCCCATCCCGCCCCGCAGGTCTTTCCGTCACATTCCTCGACGTCGGGCAGGGCGACGGGATCGTTCTGCGTTCATCCGACAAAGCAGTCCTTGTGGACTGCGGAAGCAGCCAGCAGAAGACGGTCGGGGAGAAGACGCTGGTCCCGTATCTCAAGAGTCAGGGTGTGGCGCACCTGGATCTTGCCGTCATGACCCATGGAGACCAGGACCACATCAACGGGATCCGGTATCTTTTAGAACACCCGGAATCGGGGATCACGGTGGGCGGTCTTATGATGCCGGAAGCAGGAACAGATGAGATCTACGGGACGATGGCGGAGCTGGCAAAAAAGCAGGGAATTCCTGTGTTTTATGCCGAACGCGGCGATATTTGGAAAGATTTTCCGGGAAAAGGAATGAAGCTGGAATGCCTGTCCCCGGACGGGGAGAGGAAATTCGCAGACCGGAATGAGGAATCCCTGGTATTTCGCCTGACGTTTGACCGGTTTTCGCTGCTTCTCACGGGAGATATGGAAGAAAGCGGGGAGGAAATACTTCTGGATTCCGGGATCCTGACTCCTGTGACGGTCTTAAAAGCCGGCCACCATGGTTCTGCGACATCCTCAGGGGAAAGGTTTATAGAAACCCTGTCCCCGTCGATCACAGTGCTCTCCTATGGAAGAAAGAACCGCTACGGCCATCCGGCACCGGAAGTGAAGGAACGACTGAAAGAAGCCGGTTCTGAGATCCTCGAGACCGGAAAATCCGGCGCCGTCATGATCCGGACGGATGGAAAGAAGATCCGGGTGCGGACGATGATCCGGATTTAAAAGGTAATTCGTAACTTATATCGAAATCATGACGTTCCTTGACACAAAATGACAGGGGTTTACATCCGCAAAAAAGATTTTGGTTTTCGCTTACCGAAATTTTACAAAGCAATCCTTTTGAATTTTACATCCTGCTTCTATAATTCTGTTTGTCTGGAGGAAAGAAACAGAATGAAAGGATTTTATTTTTCATCGACGCTCATGTGGGACGCCGATGCAGAGACGCTCATGAGGACAGCGGCAGAGAATGGCTTTGACGGGATCGAATTTTGGGCGCAGCATGCGGAGACGAAAAAGCTGGATCTGGAAACGATCCGCAGGCTGAAAAAAGAGCTGGGCCTGAACATCGTAGTACATGCAAAGAGCTGGGATCTGAACTACGCGGCATTAAACGATGCGGTCCGGAGGGCATCCGTGGAGGAGATCAAGTCATCGGTGGACCTGGCTGTGGAGCTGGGAGCTGACGAGGTGACGGTCCATCCGCCGAGATACACATTAAAAGAGGACGAGGCGGCCAGAGAACGGGCCTACGAAAGCATCCGGGAATTTTACGGATACGCGAAGGAGCGGGGCGTGGATATCTCCATGGAGATCATGGAACACATTCCGAAGGAGATGGCGACGACGCCGGACGGCATGTTCGGGATCGTGAGGGATTTGAGAGGAAAGCTGACCTACACGATCGATCTGGCACACAGCCTGACGGAGGAGGAATTTTTCGAGAACATCCGTATCATGGGACGCGTCTCAAAGGTTCATCTGACAAACAAGAAAGGCACAAAACTTCACACGCCGATCCCGGACGGTGATTTTGATTTTGAGGAGATCTACCCGAGACTTCTGGCATATGGCTTTCCGATGGTCATCGAGGGCTATGAAGAGGGAGATTGTTACGAAGCGCTTACAGAAAACATTCAATATATACAAACACTGAAGGAGAAAAGAAATGAAGAAATTAAACGTACTTTTAACAACAGCGGCTATCCTGGCACTTACAGGCTGCAGTTCCAACAGTAAACCGGCGGAGACAACGGCTGCACAGACAACAGCGGCAGCGACAACGGCAGCAGAAACAACGGCGGCGGAGACAACTGCAGCAGAGAAGAAGGACGCATCAGGAACCCTGACCGTCTACACCTCCCAGCCGGAGGCAGACATCCAGGCGCTGGTGGAAGAGTACAATAAATCCTGCCCGGATGTAAAGGTTGAGATCTTCAGAAGCGGAACTGAGGAAGTTGTCAGCAAGGTCCTCGCAGAGAAAGAGGCCGGTTCCGTTCTCGCAGATGTCCTTCTCGTATCCGATGCGGCGACGTTCGAGTCCTTAAAGGCGAAAGACATCCTGATGAGCTATGAGTCCCCGGAACTCTCCGAGATCGATCCGAGCTTCTATGACGCGGATCACACCTACACAGGAACAAAGATCATCAGCACCGGTATCGCGGTCAATACCGACGTGGTCTCCAACATTCCGGAGTCTTTAGCGGACCTCACAAAGGCAGAGTACAAGGACGAGCTGATCATGCCGAGCCCGCTGTATTCCGGAGCAGCTGCATATAACCTCGGAGTCATCACGAGAACAGAAGGTCTTGGCTGGGAGTTCTATCAGGGCTTAAAGAACAACGGCGTGAAGGTCGACAAAGGCAACGGAGCTGTCCAGAAGGCAGTTGTTGCAGGAGAGAATGGTCTCGGTCTTCTCGTAGACTACATGGCGATCCGCTCCAAAAATGACGGAGCTCCGATCGAATTCGTGTACCCGTCCGAAGGTTCCCTCTGTGTCACAGAGCCGATCGGTATCGTTGCCGGAACAAAGAACGAGGCTGCAGCTGAATCCTTCGTAGACTTTATCCTCTCCGAGGACGGCCAGAAAGCGACAGCCGAGATCGGTTACACCCCGATCAGAAAAGGAGTTGCGGCTCCGGAGGGCTTAAAGAGCGCAGATGAGATCACAAACCTGACTTACGATCTTCCGACTCTGGTCGAGACAAGAGATTCCGACAAGGAAGCATTCTCCAAGATGTTTGAATAATCAGAAAAATAATGGCTCGGCAAGTCTGCTCATCCGGTCCATCAGAGTGACATGGACGAACCGCTATTTGTACACAATAAGAGGAAAAATCATGAAATCCAGTAATATTAAAACAATTGCAGGCCGGATCCTCTTTTTCCTCGCAGTATGCTTCATATTTATTATGCCGATTTTAAGCCTCCTTCGGATGAGTCTGACGACCGACGGAGGCTTTGGTCTGCAAAACTATGTGGACATGCTGCATGAGGAGAGGACGGCAAAAGCGATCCGGAACACGCTGATCATATCGGTATCTTCGACGGCGATCGCAGTGGCGGCGGGAAGTTTCTTCGCATTCTTAAACGCCTACACGAATGTGAAGAGGAAAAAGCTCCTGGAGCTCCTCGTCCTTGCCCCGTACATCATCCCTTCCTACATCATCACCTTGTCCTGGAGCAGTCTGCTCCTGAAACGCGGGTTTGTGAACACGACATTGAAAAATATCGGACTTCCGGTCATCGATATCTACACGCTTCCGGGGATCATCCTTGTGATGGGGATCTGCAACATCCCGGTCGTCTATCTCCTTGTAGTGGGAATGCTCAGAAAGATCCCGCGCGACATGGAGTGGGCAGGGCGGACTTCCGGCTATACGCCTTTTCAGACGATCCGGAAGATCACCATGGTCCAGGCGATGCCGGCGATCGCGGGCGGCGGCATGCTGGCGTTTCTTGCATCCATCGACAATTTCAGCATCCCGGCATTCTTAGGAATCTCCTCCGGAATTCCGGTGCTCAGCACTTACATTTATGAGAAAGCGATCAGCTTCGGTCCGGATTCCTTTCATAAAGCGGCATCCCTCTCCGTGATCCTCTCGTTCATTGCGATCGGCGGCACCCTGATCCAGGGAAAGCTGATCCGGAAGAATTCAAACCTTGAGAGCGTGAAGGAGGATACTTCCGTCCGCTATGAGCTTCCGACGAAGTGGAGACGGATCCTCGAGTGGGGAAGCCTCGGAGTCCTGGCAGGATTTACGGTGGTTCCTGTGATCTCCATGATCATGAGCGCTTTTTTAAAGAATTACGGCACAAAATTCCGCCCGGAGAACCTGTCGCTCAAGAACTTCCAGTTCGTATTTACGAATGCAGGAGTCCGTCAGGCAGTGTTCAACAGCATCCTGCTAGCCATTGTGACCTGTATCATCTGTATCATCGCGGGTACGGCGACTGCGTACCTTAAGGTGCGGAAACACTCGAAGGCGGCCATGATGTTTGAGTCTGCGGCATCACTGACATATGCGCTTCCGGGGATCGTCCTGGCACTCGCCATGATCTTCCACTGGACCATCGTTCCCGGTGTCTACGGAACCGTGAAGATCCTGATGATCGCCTATGCGACAAGATACGTGGTCTTACAGATCAAGGGAAGTACGACGGCGATGCTCTCCGTGGAACCGGCGCTCGAGGAGGCGGGAAGAGTGTTCGGAGCCGGAAAAGTGACGATCTGGAGAAAGATCATGATCCCGGTCATGGCGAAGCAGATCCTCTCGAGTTCCTTCCTGATCTTTGTCTCATCGCTGACGGAGCTGACGCTGTCGTCCATGCTCGCGAGTGCCGGGACAAAGACGATCGGTCTTACGATCTTCAACCTGCAGCAGGGCGGAGATTACAGTCTGTCCGCGGCAATGTCCGCAGTGATCGTGTTCATCGTATTCTTTGTGTACAGCCTGGTGGCTCTCGTAAAGAAGAAGGATGAGGAGGACGCAAAGCGCCCGAAGGTACAGGAGGACAGCGCGGAAGAAGTCGGAGACCATGCGGTCGGACAGGGAGCGTAAGGAAACAAGAACGAGGAGAGATGAGAATAAAATGAGCCTTAAAATTGATCATATTACTAAAAAATTCGGAAATTTCACAGCATTAGATGATATTTCCCTGGAGATCCGTGACGGAGAATTTCTGGCGATCCTGGGACCGTCCGGATGCGGAAAGACAACACTTCTCCGGATCATCGGCGGATTTGAGGCGCCGACCGAGGGGAGCATCCTGAAGGACGGGGAGATCTTTTCTTCCCAGAATGAAAATGTTCCTGTGGAGAAGAGAAATCTCGGAATGGTATTCCAGTCGTTTGCTCTCTGGCCGCACATGACCGTGCGGGAGCATGTGGAGTTTCCGTTAAACAGTAAGCGCTGTACCATGACGGAGGACGAAAAACGGAAGGCCGTGGACCAGGCGATCGAGGCGGTGGGACTTTCCACGATGGAAAAGCGGTATCCGGGGGAACTCTCAGGAGGACAGAAACAGCGCGTCTCCCTGGCGCGCGCCATTGTCGCGAAGCCGTCGATCCTTCTGATGGATGAGCCGCTCAGCGCTCTTGATGCGGAGTTAAAGATCAGCATGCGCCGGGAGATCCAGAACATTCACAAGCTCACGGGGGCAACGATCATCTATGTGACGCACGATCAGAGTGAGGCGCTCGCCATGGCGGACCGGATCCTGATCATGAAGAGCGGAAAGATCGAGCAGCTTGACACGCCGGAGCAGGTTTACTGCAATCCGCAGACGGAATTTGCGGCGACGTTTGTCAGCAAATGCAATCTCGTGAAGGGAAAGTGGCTCGGAAACATGTTCAAGGTGGAAAACCAGAACGTTGTCTTCGAGACAGAACCGGCGGCGAAGGAATTTCTCGTCAAGGGACTCTGTCCGGTGCGCCCGGAGGAGTTCGAGATCAGCCGTGACGGAAATGGGATCCGCGGGGATATCGTGAACCGACAGTACAACGGACGTGAGATCCACTACGCGGTCCGGACAACGGATGCGGTCTATAATGTCTACACCGGACAGGGGCAGCTCTACAACGAGGGCGAGACGATCTATTTAAGAAAGAAGGCAGGCTGATATGGAACTGAGAGCACTGATGGATCTGCACACGCACACGCTGGCCAGCGGACATGCGTACAGTACGCTGAAGGAGAACCTGGAAGAGGCGAAAAAGATGGGGCTTGAGATCCTTGGAACGAGTGAGCACGCGCGGATGATGCCGGGAACGGCACCGCTCATCTATTTCCAGAATTTTAAGGTGATCCCGAAGGAGGTGGACGGGGTCCGCCTGGTGAACGGGATCGAGGCAAATATTTTTGATGAACACGGCTCCATCGATGTGGAGGAGCCGATCCTCTCAAAGATGGATTACATCATTGCAAGTCTTCATACGCCGTGTATCGCAAATCTTGGGATCGTGAAGAATACGGCGGCGCTCGTGGGCGCTGCCGAGAACCCGAATGTGACGGTCATCGGTCATCCGGATGATGACCGGTATCCGATCGATCCGGATGAGGTTGCGGCTGCAGCTGCGGAAAACCATACGGCCATCGAGCTCAACAACGGGTCGTTAAATCCGCTTTCGACACGGATCAACGGACCGAAAAATATCAGGAAGGTCCTGGAGGCATGCAAAAAGTATCACACCATGGTGCTCATGGGGACGGACAGCCATATCTGCTATGAGATCGGACATTTTGAGGATTCGATGGCGCTGTTAAAGGAACTTGATTTTCCGGCGGAGCAGGTGATCAATTTCGATGTGGACAGGCTGGGGTATGTGCTGAGAAAGCATTGAGAACAGCGCAGCTTGACCGGCAGTGGCATCTCTGATAGAATGGATGGCAGAAAATGATCAAATGTACAGTTCACGGAGGCGGTTATGCAGACATTAAACCAGGATATCAAAGAGAAAACATTTAAGCGGGTCTATCTGCTGTTTGGGGATGAACCGTTTCTTGTGAACAGTTATAAAAAGCGTCTCCGGGAGGCGATTGCCGGGGATGACACGATGAATTACAACTATTTTGAGGGCAAGGGGCCGGACGTGAAGGAGATCATAAGTCTCGCGGACACCATGCCTTTTTTTGCTGAGCGGCGGCTTGTGATGGTCGACGGCAGCGGATTTTTCAAGAACAGTGCGCCGGAGGAGCTTGTGAATTATATCGCGGAGATCCCGGAATCGACCTGCATGGTCTTTGTGGAGAGCGAGGTCGATAAGAGGAACAAGCTCTATAAGAAGGTCAAGGACAATGGATATGCGGCAGAGTTAAAGAAGCAGGATGCGGATCAGCTCATGCGCTGGGCGGCGGGGATCCTCGCAAAGGACGGGAAGAAGATCACTCGCCAGGTCATGGAGTATTTTATGGAGCGGACCGGGGATGATATGGAGAATATCCGGATGGAGCTGGAGAAGCTGATCTGCTACACGATGGGGCGCGAGGTGATCACGAAGGAGGACGTCGAGGCGGTCGGGACGGTTCATGTCACGAACCGGATCTTTGAGATGGTGACGGCGATCGTCGCGGGGAATACGAGGAAGGCAATGGATCTCTATGAGGATCTTCTGACTTTGAAGGAGCCGCCGATGAGGATCATGTTTCTGATCGCGAAGCAGTTTAACCAGCTTCTGCAGGTGAAGGAGCTTGCGGGGAAGGGCGCCCAGAAGGGGGAGATCGCTTCGAAGGTGAAGGTGCCGCCGTTTGTGGCGGGGAAGCTGATCGCGCAGGCGAGGGCGTTTTCGCAGGAGCAGATCCTTTCTTATGTGGAGTTTTGCGTGGAATCGGAGGAAGCGGTGAAGACGGGGAGGTTGTCGGATCGGTTGGCGGTGGAGTTGTTGATCGCTGGGAAGTATCGGTAGGTATGGCGGAAAGTTAGCTTTAGAAACTTGGCGAAAGGTACGCGCCGGCCTGCCTTCAGACTCAGGCGCGAGTGGATTCCTGGGGCGGTTCCTCTAGGCTTGCGGGAAAATGCTAAGGGCGGAGAGCAGGGGACACAACTCGCTGCGCTCAGACAAGTGT
>ERZ1026901.1073-NODE-1073-length-17271-cov-8.722642_pt1 | contig 17271 bp, 13 predicted proteins | sample MGYA00380179_ERZ1026901 | MGnify/ENA primary metagenome ERZ1026901 (study PRJEB33269, sample SAMEA4719815) | human gut metagenome | biome: human-associated habitat; feature: organic feature; material: feces | place: Cameroon | collected 2013-10 ... | reverse complement strand
CAATGATTTTAGCTATGGAGTTACCATAAAAAGTAATCTTGCATTATCAAAAAAATACAATTGGTATCTTGACCTTAAATATCAGTATTCAAGCAAAAGACGAGCTGCAGCCTTTGATATCGGAGCCACACACGATTTGGAAATATATATACTGAAACAGTTCCGCCAAGCCTCTCTTTCAGCAGGAGTATACAATATTCTGAAATCGAACATAACTGTTACCAATACCTTTTCGGATTATCGGTTTTCAATCACTAACAAACGGTACATTACCGGCGTAGTCACTTTTTCCTACACATTCGGTAACCAGCGTGCCCGCCGCGTAGAAAAAAGACAGAACAGCAATATTGAAAAACGGATGCAATAAACAAATCTTAGCGGTACCCGAAAAGCTCATAGAGTAGGGATAATTAAAACTCAAACACCATGACCCAAAATCAGAAAATGCGGGATTTCGTAAAATCCTTAGAAAACAATCAATTCAGTAAGGAACAAGAGGCTTGACATTGCAGACTTCCTGCCGTCCAGACTAGTCTCCAAAAGACCTACACGTGGTTCACCGAATGTTTACGATGATGCGTGTCTGGCAATCACCTGCTATTACGAGCAGACAGAGAAAAGTCCAGTGATTCCCAAGAGCCTGACTATTGATAAGGATATCTATGACGAGAATTTCTGGACAAACAGAATTGATTCCTCCATGCATCGTGCGTGGACCGGATTCGCGTTTGAACTTCTGTGTACACACCACATCTCTCAGATCAAGGCTGCTTTGTGCATATCCGGTGTGGTTACCATTCAGTGTTCATGGCGAGGCGAAGATGAGTCCGGAAAGAGAACGCAGATTGCTCTGCTGATTGACCGTCGCGACGGGGTGATTGACCTCTGCGAAGCAAAGTTCGCTTCTGGCTTATATGCAATCACCAAAGGCTAGGAATCGGAACTGGCGGATAAGATAGAAATTTTCCGCAATGCAACCAAGACAAACAAGTCCATCCATCTCGTGATGGTGACAACATTCGGTCTCTCTGCCAATTCTCACACCTCACTTGTGCAGAACACGATTACTCTCGACGACCTGTTCCTGCATTGAAATAGACGATAGGCGCCAGTCCCTATGCTCATCATCAACAGGCAATATGACCTTGGCCTCCGGTTCGGCTTCCTCGACGATTCCGTCAGCCGGTCCGGAGCCTTGTGACTCATCGTCTTCATGGACCTGCGGTTGACCTGCATCCGTCGGGACTTCTGCCGCCCCGCCATCCACGACAATTCCTTGCGACTGGAGTGTCATTGATATATCGTCTTTATTCTGTGATAGTTATCCTCGCTAACGGAATCTATATACATGCGGATATATGTCTCTGCATAACGTCGTCAGAAAAGTGCTACAATACGGAGGAGATGTATAGGCAAACTGCCAATAATTGAGAATTGACCTTTGGCGTTTTCGAAATTTACTGTAAATTTGCAGTGGATTTCGAAAGTAGAATATTATGAATGCTTACGTAAAACGGGATTTGTATCTTAACCGACTGATTGTCAGGAGGGATAATGGGCAGATTAAAGCGGTTACCGGACCGAGGCGTTCCGGTAAATCCTTCCTCTTGGATCCCATATACAAGGATTATCTCCTCTCTAAAGGTGTTTCCGAGGATAACATTATCATCATTTCCTTTGATATTGAGGATGAGGACACTCCCCAGGAACTACTGGACCGCGAGAAGTTGAAAGAATACCTTTATTCCAGAATTGCCTCGCAGACTGAGAATTACTACGTCTTCCTAGACGAAATTCAGGAGGTCGATGGATTCGAAAGGATTGTCAATGGCCTTAATAAGCGTCAGAATGTAGATGTGTATGTCACCGGCAGCAATTCAAAGTTCCTTTCTAGCGAAATCAATACCATCTTCCGCGGGCGCAGCGACGAGGTCAGCGTCCTTCCGTTCACTTTCCGCGAATTTTGTCAGGACCGACAGGAAAGTGTCAATGACCTGTGGAAAGAGTATTACACTTATGGAGGACTTCCCGCACTTAGGAAAATGCCGACGGCTGAACAGAAGACCACCTATCTCCAGAAACTGTGGAAGAAGACCTATCTGGACGATGTGGTCGAGCGCCACAACGTTGAAAATCGGGAAGCGCTTGAAGCCATAGCCGATGCTTTATGCTCATCCATCGGTTCCCTTACCAATACGACACGTATCACCAATACGCTGGGAAGTGTCCACAAAATCAAGATAACGGATGACACAGTTGCAAAGTATATCGGCTATCTGGAAGAGGCATTCTTGTTCAACGAAGCCCGACGTTATAATATCAAGGGCAACAAGTATTACGAGAACATCAAGAAATACTACTCGATAGATGTCGGTCTTAGAAACGCAAGGCTGAATTACCGCCAATTGGAGCAGACACATCTGATGGAGAACATCATCTTCAATGAATTGCTGTACCGTGGTTATGTGGTGGATGTGGGAGTCGTTGAGCACCGTAAAATGGTCGATGGCAAGTCTGAATACAAACAATATGAGGTAGATTTCATTGCTACTGATGGGAACGAGAAGTACTATATTCAGTCGGCCTACGAGATAGAAACCGAAGAAAAACGTGAGCAGGAACTGAATTCGCTCAAACGCATTGATGATTCCTTCCAGAAGATTGTTATCGTCAAGGACGACATTATGCCCTACAGGGACAATAATGGAATCCTGTTCACCGGACTGTTCCAGTTCCTTTTCAGCGACAAATTCGCATAAGACCTCTCGAATTTTATTGTAAAAACACAGTGTTTTTCGACAGTCATCCAAACCAGTGACAATATGGTTGTCGGGTATAACAACGCCGTCCAATCACTTGAAATGTGTCCTCATGGCCAGCATAATGGATTCACCGACTAAAGCCACGTTTGCCAAAAGATAATGCTGCTTGCCGTTATGTCTGACTGAATGTCCAGCAATTTCTGCTGTCCTCAATATGTCTTTCCTGACTGAACTGTCATTAAAATAGGTTGCAGCTCCTGTCATAAAGGCTGTCCCAGACGGACTTAATTCAAATAGAATCGGCCCGGCATCTATATCTACACCCAGATAGCATCTCCGGTCATGGTATTCTTTCAGGCCGGCGATTATGCCGTCTTTCCAGAACAATGATTTAAGTGTCTTATATTGCTCTTTGGCGAATTGAGAGTCTATGAAAGTCAAGTAGTAACAGTTCAAGGCTGAGTAGGAGCCTTTTACAGGTACATCTCCATATTGAGTACCATCCTCTTGCAGGAATGAAACCAACAATCCGGTCTTTTCGTCAAGCCATTCCTCTGTTGCCAGACTTATCCACTTTCTTACGGTACTGCGGTATTTCCCGTTATTCAGTTCCGCATATTTGTTCAGAGCGACAATGGCTACAAGCATGTCCGGAATATAGATGGACTCTCCAGGATAAGTAGACAAATTCATACTGTCACTATTGAGTATCCTTCTGTTCATTGTCCGGCATAAGTCTGACAGCAACTTGTCATATTTTGAATCACCGCCAAGCTGCTTGTAGCCGCACATCATCCAAGCTAAATGGCTGAGGTATGATATGTGGCTTTCGTCTCCGTCCAAACTCTCCAGAGGATCTTCACCCCATCTCAAGTAGTCATAATAGCTGAGTTCAGGAGACATCACAATGCCAATGAGGCTATCGACATATTGGAGATTCTCTTGCCTGGTCTCAGGATATAGCTTTGACATGTCTACCAGTGCCGCTGACAACATTGAGCATGAGTACAATGCCCATTCTCCCTGGAATTGAACGCCTATGGCTGACGGCATTTCGTTCAGGACTTCTTCTGGTGTCACGAGCAGCTTGCCAAGCAGATAATTCCTTCTTGCCAACATTTCATTCTTTTCCATTTCCGGTGTCCCTTGCCTTGAAGATTCCCAAGAAACTCCAATGATTTTCAGTGAGACAAGAAATATGACTAGCACTGCAACTGTGACAATCCAGCCGAATTTGTTTCCTTTTCGGAATCTCTGAAATAATCTTTCACTGCCTCTCGTCAGAAGGACGCATGCTGCACCATACAATGGAATCAAAAGCGAAAACAATATCGAGGCATTCCATGTCCCGATTGAGCAGCATAATGTGACCGCAATGGCACAATAAGCCAGATATGGGATCCAAAGCGACTTGAATCTGTTGGCTTCGGATGCAAATTCCCAATACACTGAAAAGGATGTTGTATATAGCAACATCAACACTACAGTTGCAGTGTCATAATGATTCAGCCAAAGATAGGGCATGCAATAGAACAGAAGGATTTGCCAAAAGAACCATCGGCAAATCCTCCATGAGGCTGACATCATCTTGATTTGAAAATACTCCATCATAATCCAAGTGCATTCCAGAACTCTTCCGGAAGTGTGACATTGTCAAGTTCTGACGCTTCTTTGAAAAGCGAAGCTATTTCACTATCGCGCCACCCGGCGATACCGCAGCCGATGCGCGTTACAAGGAATGTCAATTCCGGGTGCTCTTTTGCATAGACCGTAAAATCGTCAATGTGCTTGCGGATAATACCAATGCTTCTGTCCATTGTCGGAATTGCATAGCATTCCAACTCATTAGAAGGCATATAGAACAAAGATTAGGATAATCTATTCTTTTCCTTATTTTCCTCTATTTGCTCTCTAGGTTTAGTAGACCAAACACTCCGAATCTCGAACCTCCGGCTCCTGGAAGGGCTGCTACTCATTCAAGAGTTTCTAAACGACATAGAATAGTAAAACACCTATCGAAAAGGGAGTTAGCATTGGCTTTCGCCCTTTTTCTTTACTGAAAGCACGCTTTTAATTGCCTTCTGAATGGACGAGGCAACTTCCTCGAATACATAGCCTTCATCCACATAAATCAGAGGACATGCATTCTCTTGGCATAACCTTCTTTTTCTTTCATCGCGTTCCTGATTCTGGGCAAATCCTTCTTCTCCTCCAAAAAAATCCACTGGTTTATAATGCTGAATACCTTGGTACTCTACTCCAATATTTAAATCAACAAAGTAAACGTCAAGGTGCTGCTTCCCAAGCCACTTAGGATGTCCGTGTTGAACCACCTTATAATTCTTAAAGTGATTCTGAATCTTATAAAACAAGGCAGTTTCATTAATCCAACCTTCCCCGCTTTTCGCGACTCCGATAGATTCTCGATAGAGGTCTTCTGCCTCGATTAATAATACTCTGAGCTGTTCTATTACCGCATGCTCAACGACAAGGATGCTATCCATTCTCTCGCGATGATAATCATCGTTGCCGATGGCCTCATACATCTTGAAACTATCCTCGTCAAGTTGATAGAACTGCCTATAATAGTCAGCCGAGTAACTTCCATTTATTGCTTTATATGCCTTACCGTTATCACAAAACACATTGAAAAAACGACAGCCCCGTTCTTTTTCAAAGCCGCTTAAGCTCTGTCTAAAAAAAGATAATACTTCTTTTTGGTGGGCTTTCCCGAAAGGCGTTAGGCATCCTGTTCCGCAAATCTTTGCTGCAATCTCTCCGTCAAAGATAGAGTCTCCAAGTACCTCAGCATATGAATTGACCGTCGTAATAGATAAATAATCAGCACTTTTTGCTATCTCCCACGCTTTATCCATCATATTATGCTTCTTAAAGAGATCCAATACAATGTCAAGGCAATACCATTTTAACCGAGGATAGCCTTTATAAAGCTGTTCATATTTTGATAACAGAACAGTGGGATCTTTAATCTGTCGCTGCAAGTCGAAGACCAGCATAAAAGGATAATTTGAATACCCCTCAGTATCTATAACAATTCCTTTGTCAAATTGGGCCTTGAAATGACTGTAAAATTGTCTAACGGCTATAGGCTCATCACTCATATTGTGAAATGGGTAAATATATGTGTGAGGCCAATATGGGATAGGGATATCCGTTTTTTGTAAACCACAGGCTTCTTCCTCGTCATTTTCTGGATAAGGGGCCTTTGCATCATTCCAATAACGAACTTTCCCTTTGACAATAATGGAAGCCAGGTCAAGTCGATCTTTAAGACGCATAGGCAAGGATAGATTACCGCCCACATAAGTCAGTTTGCCTAGTGATTCTATGTTAGTATCTCTTAACGACAAGTCACCCCCAACATATTCTAATTCGCCAAGATCTTCCAAAGGTACATATCTAAAACTGGCATTTCCATTAATTCTCTGTAAAGTACCAAGGGTCTTTAAGCGAGGCTTTCTATCATGGAAACTACACCATAGTTCTCCCGCCACCTTTTTAATCGGGGACAGAGTTTCAATTTGGCAATCGCTTAGCCCTAACGTGCCATTCACCTCCTCTACAGGGCTAAGGCTTTTTACTATGCCATTTCGAATAACGACACTATGATCAATCTTTTTGCCAGATATAGTGTGCTCAAATTCGGCTTGAGTATAAATGTCCGTTAGATTGTCACGGAGAATATAACCAGATTGATTACAGTCCATTTGCATATACTATTCATCAGGGAACAACACAGGATCTTGCCAGAGGGATCGATCCTTAATGATACCCTTCTCTTTAATCGCATGAAGGAGAGTCTCAAAGTCTTCGATCACAAAGTAGGGATACACAATACCTAGGTCTGAATAATATAGGATTCTTATCCCATGTTTTTCGCAAAGGCGTTTCTTCTGCGCATCCCTTTCTTGAGTGCTTCGGAGCCCTTCCTCCCCACCATAGTATTCAACAGCTGTGAAATGCTGACCTCCTTGACATTCAATCGCGACACTATAATCTGGCAGGAAGAAATCCAACCGTAGAGTCCGAGAACTAACAAGCCAGTCAAATGTTTTTTGCGCTACAAATTTGATTTTCTGTGAGTGCAAAAAACGCATAACGTCTCTTTCTATATGGCTTTGTTTACACATTGGGCACCCTTGCCCATGCATATGCCCACTTGGTGTTTGCCAAAACTCGCCATGCTGTGGACATACTATGCAGACCTTCTCATTAGTCGCAACATACTCTACTCTACTATAATCATACTTGTTACCATGAACTTTTCTGGCTCGCTCAATAAAGAACTCACGATCATTATACTTGCCAGCACATTTTGGACACCCTGCGCCTAAAAGATGATTATTGGGGATTTGCCAGAACTCTCCATGATCGGGACAAATGATACAAAGCTTAGTTGATGTGTTTACATATTCTGCCTTGGAGTAATCATATTTTCCTTCGTGAACTCTATTTGCTTTTTCGATGAATTCCTCAGTAGTTAGTCGTTTGCTACCGCCACAATAAGGACATCCATACCCCCTCATATGAACTTTGACCCTTTGTTCATATTCACCATGCAAGGGACAGATAATCGTCACAAAATCATTTACAGTAGAAAACTTGACCTTTGAATAATCATACTTGTTTTCGTGAATGATAGGGGCGCGTCTGAAGAAAACCTCTTCGGTAATCTTCTCGACATTGCTACATGCAGGACACTGTGATCCACGCAAATGTGCCCCAGCATTTTGCCAAAAGACCCCATGCTCTGGACAAACAATTTCAATTTTGTGGGCGACTCCGTTATATTTGATTCTGGAGTAATCATACTTCCCGTGATGCACTTGCGAAGCTAGGTGAATATACTGTGCTGTGGTATACTTGGGAGTACCATAACAAGTTGGGCATTCCGACCCTCGAAGATGCGCATTGGGGCTGACCCAGAATTCTCCATGAGTACGACATATAACGCAAACCTTTGTCTTGTTGTTGCCTACGACTTGCGCTTTTGAGTAATCATACTTATCACCGTAAAGCTCGCGTGCCTTTCGGATAAACCTTTCTGTGGTAAGGCGAACATTCCCTGAGCACTCGGAACAACCGTTTCCACATAAATGAGATGTTGGCGTTAACATAAACTCACCATGGTTAGGACAAATGATGGTGACAGGGGTCATAGAATTGACATATTCGACCTTTGAATAGTCGTACTTGTCCCCATGCACCTCGCGGGCTTTCTCAATAAATCTTTCTTTAGTGACGGTTCTTCCAACACATTGAGGACATCCCGATCCTCTTATATGATTATTTGCAGTCGGCCAGAATTCTCCATGCGTGGGACAGATGACACAGACCTTGGAATCAGAGCCACGATACTCCGACTTTGAATAATCATATTTATCCCCATGCACTTTACGCGCATCGGCTATGAATTCTTCTGTGGTTTTTCTTTTCGACATATCACAAAGTTACGAAAAATAATCAGACCCAAAGGGAGCCCTCGAAGATTTCAAACAGAACTGACAAACAAAAAAAACGATCCCTCATAAAGAGGAATCGCTTCCTGTAAATCTGTTGATAAGTTTCGTGGTTGATGGCAGTCTAGGCGAGCCATTATCAAGGTGGGGAATCAATTTCTGTTCCTCTTCTGCTGAAAACCAACGTGGACAATGCCCTTGTTCATTCACGGCGAAATGTTCAAGATATACTCGATGTCGCCTTCCGTCCTCGCCCATAAAGTAAATAGAAAAATCCGGGCAATACTGACGGTAGTCCTTGTCCGCCGTGTCATATTCGTACCTTTCCTCATAGCGGAAATGAATTCCGCACTTCCCCAAGTAATCACACAGACGGCTTTCTTCGTCGCTCTTACAGAACACTGGTCTTCCATCCATATCCTTGTAACATGAGTTCACCCCGTATTTCTGGCGGGCAGCGATATATTCCTCTCTTGAAGAATACTCGAACTGGTCAGGCATACGGTAACGAGTGTTAAGGATATAGTCGGAAATCGCCGACTTGAATGCCTCATTGTTGTCCATAAGATCGTGATACACCAAAGCCGGCAATCCTTTATCCGCTATAGTAGGCTTACGTCCAGTGACCTCAGCGATTATATCAAGCGCCAATCTGTGAAATGTGACGCATCTGAGCGACTTTTCCCCGAGTCTCTCTGAAAGAGATTCGGCTGCCTTGCGGGTGAAGGTAATCATAAGGATTCTGGACGGATCCACGCCCTGTTTGTCCACAAGATAACGGACCTTGCCGACTGTGGTCATGGTCTTTCCGCTACCAGCGCTACTTATAACGAGGACATTATCCTCCAGTGAGACAATCGCTTCACGCTGCTGCGCATCCAGAGGATACTTGAGCACCGTATCAAAGAATTCCCTGTTGCGCTCCAGTTCTCGACGGATGAACTGACGATTGTTCTCCATTTTGAACCCTCCTGTGTTGGACAATGCCTTGTACAGCCTATCCGCAGCCGCCCATTCAGGAGACCGCCTTAACTGTCGTGTCCCACAGACTTTCTTGAGATTCTTTCCCAGGACTTCATACTTATTGCTCAAAGCAGTCCTTTCCGACTCCGTGATATAATGCGAGTAGTTGTAGTAAGCGGACACCTTCTCAAGCGCAGGAGCAATTTCCGGATCAATCTCCTGTACCAATTCATCTCGCCTCGCGTCACGCGTCTTGTTCCCGATTTCGACAATGACCGGAACAAGAATCGCTATGGCAAGCGTTAATATGATGAAGGCTGTCTGCATAGCATTTTATCGCACAAGAGTCATCAACTGGTCAAAGCTATCGATTTTACCATAGTGGACATCAGAAGTAGATAACTGATTGAAGAGCTTTTCAGCACACGCAATCTTGCCGGATTCAATTCCACGCAAGTCAAGTGAAGACATCGAGCCCTTTGGTCTCAGCCACAAAATAGATATGCTTTACTGCATCGGATTCGCCGGACAGGTGAAGGAATCCTCCCATCTGCTCACTGGAAGAGTTTGACTTGAACTGCACTTTTCTACGAATCCAATCTGCGCATTCCTTTGCGATGGCTTTCTGGGACAATTTATTGCACAGCCTTATTTCGAAGTCTGTTCCATAAAGGTTGCGTTCCCTGTTAAGTTTCGGTATAAAGAATTCTCTTTTTTCCTTGCTTCCACATTCGCTTACAAATGTCGGAGATGTGAAAATAAACCGAAGTTGTTCCACCTTTTCCAATTCCTTCTTGAGAGCCTCAAAGGCGTAGATAGAGAAAGAGGCCGCTGCGATACTGATGCGGCTTCCATTTGACATCCGAACTTTGAGATCATCTACAACCCTCTCACTTATATTGTTTATCAACTTCAAACTCATAACAATTCCTATTCTGTTGGAACTATTCCCAGGAGACAAGTCACATAAGAACTCGTCATTTGTATTTTACATATTCATGGAATTCCCTTGCTGTACAAATATAAGAATAATCTATCAGGTCTCAGCTAATTTATATGGTGAAAGTTACCACATTTGCTATGATTTGTATACACAAATTCAGTTCATCCACTCGACTGTTAGAATGCCATAATGAAACTAGTTTTGGTCAGGTGGAAAACCTTGCGGACGAGGAAGATAGAGGGTAAGCGCAGCGGTCCGCATATTTATCTTACTGCTACCAAGACTTGGTACCACCTAAAACGTTTTCTCGGAACAGGTTGACGTATCATATGCAGGTTATTTCTCTATGGTCCTTATGAATCTATCATCCATAACCCCCATCCTCATCAGTTCCGCAACCTTAAGGGATGGCAACGCCAAAGGACTGGCATGCCGCATTCAGGATGCTGAAGAATTATCTCCTGAGAATCTGCCGTCCTGGGAAACTCGTAGTATTTCTTGATGAAGTTCCATGGATGAAAACTCGCAAATCTGATTTTGTTCAGGATAACTATGGAGATGACGAGAATTTCTGGACAAACAGAATTGATTCCTCCATGCATCGTGCGTGGACGGGATTCGCGTTTGAACATCTGTGTATGAACCACATCTCTCAGATCTAAGCTGCTTTGGGCATATCAGGTGTGGCTACCCGCCAGTGTTCATGGAGAGGGAAATGAGTCCGGAAAGAGATCGCAGATTGATTTGTTGATTGACCGTCGCAACGGCGTGATTAACCTCTGCGAAGAAAAGTTCGCTTCGGTTTTATATTCAATTACCAAAGGCTGCGAATTTGCCTTGCATAAACGGAACGGCGGAAAATTAGATACACTTCCGCCGTTCTGAACTTTTTATTATTTTTGCACTCGTCCTGTTTTGCTTTTGCAATACAGTTGTAATCAGTGAATTATCAAACACTTTAGCGTTTTTTGTTTATGAAAATATACTATATTTGTTTCCGATAGGATGTAATTATATTTCGAACACTCTATAGGAATGTTGTAGTCTCACTTAGATTCATTTCAAATAAAGCATTAGAATAATGACCTACGCGGAATTATTGGCGGACAATCAGCGCTTGCGGAAACGAATCATAGAATTGGAACAAGAGAATGCCAGACTTAAAGGGCAGTATGAGCCATTACTGCCCGAATCGAAGTCTCTGACGCTTGAAAGTCATAAGTCATTGACAGAAGAAGAGAAAGAAATTGAACTGCGACGGAGGGTAAATCTTTTTCGGTCATTGTTCCGAGGGCGAGAAGATGTATATGCCCAAAGATTTGTGACAAAAGACGGAAAAAGAGGTTATCAGCCAGTTTGTCGCAACCGCTGGTCGATTGAGTGCAAAGCACATAAATACAAATGTGAAGGATGTGCCCACAGAGATTTGGTGCCATTGGATGATGCTATCATCAGACGCCATCTGCATAAAGGAGCAAAAGAAACTGACATTATAGGTCTATTCCCGATAATGGAGGACAACACCTGCTTCTTTCTTTGCGCAGATTTCGATGACAAGAACTGCCAGCATGGATATAAAGATGATGTGTTGTCCTATGTCGGCGTATGTAACGACTGGAACATTCCGGTTTATATAGAACGTTCGCGTTCCGGAAATGGTGCTCACTTATGGATATTCTTCAGCGAGCCTGTTTCTGCAGCATTGGCACGTAAACTTGGATTTGCAATTCTTGGGTCGGCGATGGAGAGAAATATCCATCTGGACATGAAGTCTTATGACCGTTTCTTTCCAAATCAGGACTTTATACCAGCAGGCGGGTTTGGTAATCTTGTAGCCCTGCCGCTTCAAGGCGACGCCAAGCACAAAGGCAACAGTTTATTTGCGGATGAGAATTTCGACGTGTACAAGAATCAATGGGATTTTCTGTCTTCTGTCAGAAAGTTATCCGGACATGAAGTATCGGCATTACTCGCTCAGCACAATAGCCGATTGGAGCTTTCGTCCTCGTCGGACACCAAGCCATGGGAGACACCGCAACCGGATAAAATATCGTTCGAAGACTTCAATGGGCCCATCAAGATAGTTCGGGCCAATGGAATATATGTGCCTTTGAAGTCGGTGTCAGCTAAAGTCATACGCTATCTCAAAGGGTTGGCCTCTTTCAAAAATCGTAAATACTACGATTTGATGAAGGCAAGAAAGCCATTATATAAAACACCTTCGTTAATCTCTTGTTATGAGATGATCGGCGATTATTTATGCTTGCCTCGCGGTTGTGAGGATTCCGTGATTGATCTGATTCAAGTCAATTTTTCTGCATGGGATGAAGAGGATAAGACAAATCCAGGTCGCAAAATAGACGTGGAATTCGTTGGTCAATTGAGACCGGAGCAGGAAGACGCCGTTCAAAAGATGCTAGCTGAAAATAACGGCATCCTTGCTGCGACCACTGCGTTCGGCAAAACCGTAGCCGCCATCGGCATGATTGCTAAAAGGAAAGTGAACACATTGATATTGGTTCATTCCAGGGCGTTGCTGGAGCAATGGAAGAATGCATGCGAGCATTTTCTTGCCATAAATGAACCTGAGCCTGAAATGAGTGAAACACATAGACGAAATAAGTATAATTCCCCTATTGGTATTTTGGATGGAAGTCAGAATAATCTGCACGGAATCATTGACATTGCTGTCTTCAATTCTGCTCTGACAGATACTGGTGTAAAGCCGTTTGTACGAGATTACGGAATGGTCATTGCCGATGAGTGTCACCATACGGCGGCACTAGGCTATGAGCGCGTACTGAAGTTTGTCAATGCCAGATATGTGTACGGTCTGTCGGCTTCTCCCACGCGACAGGACGGAATGACTCCGATTGTGTTTATGCAATGTGGCCCAATAAGATATCAGTTCAATGCTAAAACTCAGATGGCCAGACAATCTTTCACGCGAGTGCTGATTCCAAGATTCACTGCTTATCGGGCATTGGAGGAAAAGCCCGTATTGCAGCACCTTGGCGATTTGGCTAAAGATCGGGCGCGCAATGAAATGATTGTCAATGATATTGTCAATGAGTTGAAGCATGGCCGCACACCTATAATTCTTACGAAGCTGAAGGAGCATATTTGTTTGCTGGCTGATATGCTAAAACCTCACTGTAAAAATATCATCGTCTTGATGGGTACAGTATCTGTCAAAGAGAGACGCCTGGCAATGGAACGATTGGAAAACATTCCAGCAGATGAGCCCATGGTCATAGTAGCGACAGGGAAATTCGTAGGAGAGGGTTTTAACTATCCTCGCCTGGACACATTGTTTATCGCCTTGCCCGTGTCTTATCCGAATATCGTACAGCAATATACAGGTAGATTGCATCGTGATTATCAGGGCAAGACGGAAGTGCGCGTGTATGATTACATAGACATCCATGTGCCAACATTAGCGAATATGTACGGCAAAAGATTGAAGTGTTACGCTCCGATAGGATATGCTCAGCAAGTTGATGATGCTCTAACAGCCAATCCGCAGGATATCGTATTCGGCCCTTCTGATTTCCTACAGGACTTGGTGTCGGATATAGAGAATGCGAAATCTTCGGTAGTGCTTTCATGCAACACCCTGCAGTATATGAAAGCGCCATTGGCTAAGGCGCTGCAAAGTCTTGGCTCTCGTGGCATTGACTGCATAATCACCATTCATAGAAATTCAGCACGGGACAATGATTTTATGCAATCAGGGATAAAAGTTGTACCGCACTCCTCCAGACATATCCGCGCCGCAATTATAGACAGATCGATTTTATGGTTCGGCAGCATAGAGCTTGCCGGCAATCTACACCAAAAAGAGGATAGCGTCATGCGCGCCTTTATGCCAGAAGTGGCTTCTGAAATACTGGGATATTTGATTGATGACGAATGAATCTTTCGCTATTTTAAAATCTCCCAATATCCCCCTTTTTTCCCGACTCGACGAATTCTTCCTTCTGATTTCAAATATTTTATATGATATCTCACACCATCCTGCGATAAATGGCAAATTGCGGACAGCTCTTCTATGGTTATTGACGGTGAGGACTGCATTGCACGAAGAATCACCTCTTTAACGCCCTGATATGTTTTATCGGTAGTTTTATCGGTAGTTTTATCGGTAGTTTTATCGGTAGTTTTATCGGTAGTCGCAGGATTGTTCCGGTAGTAAGTGACAGTAGAGTAGGTAATTTCGCTACTGAATGTCACATCCATACCAGTCAAACTTTTCCATTTGCGAATCTTATCGATTCCATAGCCAGCGTTTTCACCAAGTTTTGCTGCTCTAAACAATTTGATGATTGCAGGATTTCGCGGCTGAGAAATAGTTTCAGAGAGCAAACGATCAATAGGGATATGGAAACTGCCCGGATTTTGCAATTCAATTCTGTCTGTATAGACCCTTATAGTCGGATGCATTGGACTGAAATAATCCGAATGCGCCAAGAAGTTTACCAGACCCTCCTTCAAAGCATATAGTTGTGATTCATCTTCAGGTGACACACCTTCAGGTGTCGTAGTGAAAGGATTATCCGTATAAAGCCTAAATCTCTGAATGATAACTTTGTAATACTCCCACAGATTCTCTTGCTCCTGCATCCTAAAAGTATAACGCTGTGACGCATCGTTGTAAGAAGTCCCTGGAATCTCTATATAATCAACCCAGAAACTAGGGAGTAATCTATGGATACTGTCGAGCTTTCCGAGCATCAGCAAACCACCGACACTCAATTCCGATCCTCCTCTGGCATAAATTCCTGTTTTGCTACAAAAAGTATTGTCATCGGCATCTGCATAAGGATAACTTTCATTGAAAAGTTTGATATGGCGTCTGAACGTATCGAAAGAACCCGGATCAATATCTTCGAAAGACGTACCGGCAGCTGATTCATCTGACCTTATACCAAAGGCCTGATCGCGCAACATTGCATTGACCTCCATTTCTGTTGCGCGTCTGTCTCCTGAACCGGAGCGAATGAAGGTATTTGTTATACTCGTATACCAGACTGGTTTGAAAGGTGAAGATGGAATATAAAAAGCTAAAACAGTCTTGCCTTCAATGGAATATTTCTTGGATATAGGAAGAATCGGATGATTCATTTTATTTCCAGACCTAAGAGTATTAAGAAAGTCGGATTCAATTTTTTCTCCGTTATTTACGCCTTCCACCTCGAATTTCTTCCCATTCTGAACAACACCGAATACAATCCACCCTCCAGATCCATTCGAAAACGCACTTACACTCTCCCAAATATTTTTAGGAAGTTCTCTACTTGCACTCTTTACCTCAAAGTCTTCCCACTCAATATCTTGAAGCCGACTTAGCAATTCATCTTTCGTCATATCCTAACCATTTTTAGTCTATTACAAAATTAGTCATATTTCTTAAATAACGACTAAATTTCACTTTGTGTTGCAAGGCATTTTCTCAAAAACCATCTTTTTTTAAGTACGATTCGTATACCTCGATGTGCCACAGAGTGCCGTAGAATGGGCATAAAAAATGAGCATCAGCACGTAAAAATCGTACTAATGCTCGCATAATTTATTGATTTTTTAACGAGTTAGCTTTTAATACTCTTCCTCATTAACGAAGCTTATTTATATTGATTGATTATCAGTATATTATGCAATAATAAATGAAATTTGCACAAACAAACTGCACCGTCTGAAACGGTCTGAGACGATGGGAGGAAATGCTGGACAAACATTTTATGAGATAAACAATTACTCATTTACCCAAGATAATTGTAAATATGTATATTTTTATATGCATCTATTTCCACTTCCTTGGAGTCCCATTAACCAACTCAAAGCAGTAAAAAAAATCGCAACGGATTGCGTCTTTGCGAAAGTGCTTTCACAGAATCAAGCTGCAGAATAAATCTTCAGTCCATCATCACTCTCGCAGAATATATTTCCAATAAGTCATCATACACATGTTGTCAGCGATAAACCCATTGGGTATTGGATATGGCTTTACTTTACTTCACTCAAATAGTTTTTTATCCTAAAATTTCCTGTTAACTCCGTATAGTATTCAAGTAGTGTGTAATATCCTTGATCAATTGCAGGTGGCGGGAATAAGTTGGATTGTGTTAGGAGCGTACCATTCCCTAACCATTCATCGGCTTTATCTACTCTGTTTTTAATAATGCCAACAAACTGAGATGCTAAATCATATTCGTCAGCTTTCACCTTATCTCTAACTTTTATTACATACGCATGTTGAGCATGAGGTCTCAAAAAAATGATGGTAGTGCTTTTCTCAAATCTACCAATGCAAAATCTTGATTTTCAAAAGATCCTGGTAACTGCTCAACCATATCATTTGGCGTAGCTATCAATAAAACATAAAGGTAGTATTTATCCAATTCATCTTCATCTACTTTCAGTACATTCGCTATATCTTCTAGTGACGAAAACCCCATTATTTTATCTTTAGAAAAACATTTGGCTAGATGCTCTAGATAATCAATTTGAGGAAGCATCCTCTTTGTATATAGACAGTACAAATGTCCTTTCCCGAGTTCTTCATATTTGTATAATCCCATCCACAATGCGATCCAATGATTGTCCACAATGTCAAGAAATCTAGTCGTTCCTGAATAGTGTTGAAGTACACCTTCGATGATAAATTTATTGTTTCTATTAATGTTATTCTTCAATATTCTGTTCTCGCCAGGAGACAATCTATTATTAAATACAGGAAGTGATAACTTCAATGTTTCTCTAAACTTGTTGTTATCATATAGCTTGTTTATCACCTGTTTTAAATCACGAGCATCACCTGATGTCCGTGCCCTCATTAAGGATGGCAAAACATTATCAAATACTTTATTTACACCCCTATAATAAACTTCTCCGTAATCTCTATTTACAAATTTAGAATAGCCTATTAATTGGTTAAAGCCAGATATGGTGGAAACCTCATACATTGGCACTTCTAGTCCGTTTCTAAATCGGAACATCTGCACCAATACTACACCATTAAAATTACTTTTAGATGTTATAATAACAGGAGAATCTTTCATGATCTTTGTTAATAATTTGAATCAGTAGTTGAAAATTAGGAAAATGAACGCGATGGCGAGTTTGC
>ERZ1026901.1069-NODE-1069-length-17299-cov-32.081304_pt1 | contig 17299 bp, 15 predicted proteins | sample MGYA00380179_ERZ1026901 | MGnify/ENA primary metagenome ERZ1026901 (study PRJEB33269, sample SAMEA4719815) | human gut metagenome | biome: human-associated habitat; feature: organic feature; material: feces | place: Cameroon | collected 2013-10 ... | reverse complement strand
ATCTTTGAGCAGGAAGAAGTCCAGAGAAAACTTCATGAAAAACAAATGGAAATAGAGCATCTTAAAACCAGCGGCTTACAGGACAAAGCACTCTATGACTATCTCAATGTGGAAGACCCTGATGTTTTCTCCCATCGTACATGGGAACTTGAATATCAGAGAAAACAAGAAATGCGGCGAAATCAGCCTGCTCGAACTAAGAAAAAGTCATATGATATGGAATTGTAACCGTCTTTGAATAGATAATATGTTCTTACAAATCTCTTGTTCAAAAATGAGTTTTTCCCAAAAAAGCGTATGGATTTAAAACTTCCATACGCCTTTTTATATTCTACTCTTCAAATTGTCTAAAAGTCGACTAAAAATATATCACCGTTCATACGATGCAATAATTTCTTTGCTATCTGCTGTTTTATAATCAATTGTTCCCAAATTACCAATCAAGTCAAATGTCATATCTGCATTAACCTGCAATTCATCTTCAAGTTTGGCTGCAGACGGCTCATCTTTTAGAAAAACTGTTAATCCATAAGGCTCTGTTTCAGACTGTATCTCTATACTGTCATATGAGTATCCCGCCGGATACGCTTGACCACTTACAATATTTATAACATTCGAAGAATCTCCTACATAATCTGTCTTATACTGCGATAGATCAGGAATTTCGTACAGTTTTTCTTTTTTCCCACACGTCGAAATCAACATTATTGACACAGCAACTAACATAATTGCAAGTACTTTTTTCTTCATAGAAACACCTCCCGAAAGCTTTATTCAACACTTTTCGATTTGAGTAAAAACCCAAGGGACTTTAATGTCCCTTATGCTTTTCTCTTTTCTTTCGCTGTTTCAGTTCAAACAGTCGCTGCTCTTCTGCCTCTTTTCTCTTGCGGCTTTTCTCTTTGCGTTCCTGCTTGTTCTGTTCCTGCTGTAATTTCAACGCCTGTTGAGATTTTGTACCAATGCCTATTTCCAGCATCTGCTTCTTTACTTCCCGCTGCATCCGTTTCGGATTTCTTTTGATATCCTTTACAACAGTTTCAACAACCGAACTGAATTTCAAACTGAAATAGCACTTTTGAATATATTCCTGTACTTCATAATCTTTTGGCTCTGCACCAAATGTTACCTTTGCCACAGATAGTTTACCATCTTCGATGCGTTCAAAGATTCCCACCCAAAACGGCTCTTCAAAAAATACTGTCAGCTTTCCATTTACTTTGTCCATAAGAATCCCTCCTAAAATTGATTGAACAAAGAATGGACAACCCGGAGGGGCAGGTTACTTACCCTATTTATATAGGACGGCCGGGCTACCTACCGGCTCTGGCACATCAAAGATGTACGTTGCGTTTTTATCTTTGCGTTTATAATCAAGCCATATGGCACGATTAACTTAATTCTATAACTTCTAAGTTACATTCCTCAAAAATCTTCTTGCTTCCTAAGATTCTATCTTCTGTTCAAATCATACCATATGATTAATGCATTTTCTATATACTTTCTTGATACCCAGCAAAAACCAGAAAAAAGCTCCCGAAGGAGCTTTCCACGTTTTAAATGTATGCTAATTCGCTTAACACAATCTCTTCTGCATCATTCCTTATTTCCCATGAAGAATGTTGTAAATTAGTAATATCCACAACGATAACAGGTAATTTAATTATTCGTATTTTTTCCCGATAATGTAAATCGAAACTACCATACCACCTAATATCATAATTAAGAAAATTTTACTTAAAATATCCCATAAAGCTATATTGAGACAATTGATTATTATAATACCTGCAAGAGGATATAGAACAACCGTTGCAAGTGTCCAAATTTTTAAAGTTGTACAGATGTACATCCAATTTCCGTTGTTAAAAGATAGACCAACTAGATGTATTCTAAAAATTCCTTGTGAAACATAATTTATCTTGTTTGCATCATAATATGTTGGTAATATGTCTTTGGCAAAGAAACAAAACCATGCACCAAATAAAAGCATTAACCCTGTAACCAGCAATATATCATCTTTCATCTCAGCTATTGAATTCCCAGATACGACTAACATAATAATTTCTGTAATATATATTAAAAAGCATAGCAAATATGCTAATATCCAGTTTTTTCTATGCTGATGAATAGAATTCCTAACAGCCATATCGAGAGAGCCTACTACCAATTCCTCGACTTCTTTTGTATCAATATTTTTCTGTGTATCTATTTTTTCTCCACGTAACAATTCTGTAACGGTAACATCTAATATATCAGCTATTGGTATGAGTAATACGACATTAGGCATACTAAGACCACGTTCCCATTTGCTGACCGTTTTATCTGATACATATAATTTTTCAGCCAAATCCTTTTGAGTTAAATTCTTTTTCTTTCTTAATTCGGTTACAAATAAACCGAATTTTTCATTACTAATTTGATACATACATCCACCTCCTGCACACATATTATAATGGGAGTACGCATAAATCAATCGACTAGCAGTAGAATTGCAGAATATTAGCACAAATATATCAAACCATTATAATTATTTCTGTGAAGTTATATTCGGATATTTTTTAAGCCATACTATGGAATAATTAAATCTGTGTAACTTATAACCATGGCAGAAAAAAACAACCTTCCAGAACTTAGAAATGGTCACCTGATATGGAATTGTAATTTGATTCTTCTTTGAACCCTTACAAATGCAGAAGCTGAACAAATAGGAGTTTTCTTCCTACCTGTTCAGCTCTTTATTTACCTGTAAATCAATTCTTTTAACACAATCTCTTCTGCCATATTACGAATACCATTTACCGCCCTAACCCATTCCATCTGGTCATGAGCTTTCATTTCTTCCGTAATGCCCTGCCTCTCCATCATCTGACACACCAGAATCTTCATTCTCTCCTGTGCTTCATCGTCCACAGCATTCAGATGTTCTGTCAGTCTGTTTTCCAACATATACAGTGAATACATTGCCGGACGATGCTCTTTCAGATATGTTTTCCGCATCATTCCATATTTCCCATAATGCGGTTCTTCATCTGTACTGACAAGATTCGGATAGTAAATTCCGTCTGCGCCAAGTGTGTAGGTTCCACCCATTTTTTCAAATGTGCTTTTCATGTGTTATTCCTCCTTGAAATCAGCGATGTCCTTAGATCATCGCAAAATATTTCAGGGCAGCCTTGATAGCTTCTTCCTTCTCTTTCGGACATTGTGGAACTCTTGCATTTTCTGATTTTGGAAGATTATAGTTTTCTCCCACTTCAATTCCACATTTGCGTTTTACCTGAGAAATATATAAACTTGAAACCTTCAAGCCAAATTCTTTCAGCACATAATCTTTGATTTCCTGATAGGTTGCTTTCAACTCGGCACTGGTGGCATCCAGCTCGTCCAGGTCTAAGTCGATCTCTATCGTGTCATCTGGCTTCTGTCGGGACAAAAGAGCAACCGTCTCCACATGATAAGTTCCCGGGAACAAATCCACCCCGCTGATCTTCTCCACTTTATATCCACGTCCCTGTATCATCTCCAGATCCCGTGCCAGACTGGTCGGTTTGCATGCGATATACACCAGACGCTCCACTCCGAAATTCAGGATCTTCATAAGTGCCTTCGGATTCACACCGTCTCTCGGCGGATCGAGCATGATCAGATCCGGAACTTCCCCCAGTTCATCAATGACTTTCAATACATCCCCGGCCCAGAATGTACAATTGTCCAGATTATTTAACTTCGCATTTTCTTTTGCTGCTTCTACCGCTTCTTCTACAATCTCCACACCAACCACTTTCTTCGCAACCGGTGCGAGGATCTGTGCGATCGTTCCCGTTCCGCTGTACAGATCGAAGACAACTTTTTCATTCGTATCTCCGATGTATTCTCTGGCTGTCTCATACAAGACTTCCGCTCCCAGCGAATTAGTCTGGAAGAATGAGAATGGTGTGATCTTGAATTTTAATCCAAGTAATTCCTCGTAGAAATAATCCTGTCCGAACAGGACTTCTGTTCCTTCGTCTTTTACGACATCTGCAAGGCTGTCGTTCTTTGTATGCAGGATTCCAACTAATGTTCCATCAAAGTTCATTGCTGTCATCTTTTCCAGCCATGCATCCTTGAATGTCTGGATTTTTTTCATTGCCTCTGCCGGGTCAACTCCGAGTTCTGCCGTATCGGATGCTGTGACCAGATCCACCAGGATCTCTCCTGTCTTTACTGCTTTTCTTACCAGCAGGTGGCGGAAATATCCGACATGACGCATGCGGTGATAATATGGAAGTCCCGATTCTCCCGCACATTCCAGTGTACATGCCAGAATCTTTCTGTAATCTTCATCTACGATCTGACAATCTGTCACATTTACAATATCATGAAAACTTCCGCGTTTATGCATCCCAAGTGCCAGTGGTCCGTCTTTGTATTCATCTCCGAATGAAAATTCCATCTTGTTGCGATACTCGGTTCTGACAGGACTTGGTTTGATGCCTTCCCAGATATACTCCCCGTCTACCGCTTCATCCATCATTTTTTTCACCTGCTCATTCTTCATGGCAAGCTGCTCTTCATACGGAAGATTCTGATAAGTACAGCCTCCGCACTGTCCGAAATGTGGACAGGCTGACGGAATCTCGCTGGCTGACGGTTCCAGTACTTCCAGAAGACGCCCTTCTGCCTTTCCTTTTCTGATCTTATTGACAGAAAACCTTACCTTCTGTCCCGGCACGCCATTCTTTACGACTACCCATCTGTCTTCTTCCGGCAGATAAATGCGCCCTTTATTTGGAAATTCTACGGATTCTATAATTCCTTCGTATACCTGTCCTTTTTTCATATCTATCCTTTCTGTCATAGCTTTTGTCTATTGCAATTTATTTCATTATCTTTACTATTTCTGATTCTGTCTCTTGTTCCGCTTTTCTATCCTTTATATACTGCTTTCAGGATTGTCCCTTCCTGTTCCACTTTCACATGTTTCAGACTTTTCACATACTGATTGAACTGGGAATATCCATAATCGCGGATCTTAAAGTCTTTGTATTTTTCATACATTTTATTTCCCAGTGTACTGAGTTCTACTCCGGATCTTCCCGACTTTTTCACGATCTGTACGACGTAGCTGTCGATATTTTCCTTCAGATCCTGATCCTCTCTTAAAGTAACCGACACAATATTTCCATGTTTTACCATCTGGATTCTTGTGAATTCCTCCAGAAACTTGGACAGCATATTATACCCGTAGCTCCGCACATCAAAGTCCGGGTAAAGACTGACCAGACGGCTTCCTACTTCGCCAAGTCCGGTTGGCTTATTGATATCCTGATTCTCAATGATCATCTTAATGATCGCATCTTCAATCTTCTCTTTACTTCGTCTGTCATGTGTTGTCTCGCTCTTCGATGTTCCCGGATTCTGCTCACTCATCAGATTTTCCAGAATCGTAAACTTATCACACGCTTTCCTGAATGGCTCCGGAGTCTTATTTTCTCCCATGCCAATAACCATCTTTCCGCTCTCTCTAAGACGGCTGACGAGTCTTGTAAAGTCGCTGTCACTGGATACAATGCAAAATCCATCCACATCATTCGTATACAGGATATCCATCGCATCAATGATCATAGCTGAATCGGTAGAATTCTTTCCTTGTGTATAACTAAACTGCTGGATCGGCGTGATCGAGTTTGTCAGAAGTTCATCTTTCCAGCTTGAATGCTGTGTGCTCGTCCAGTCTCCGTATATTCTTTTGTATGTAATGATCCCATATTTTGACAATTCTGTCAGGATCGGCTTGATGTATTTTGCTGATACATTATCTGCATCAATCAGTAGTGCATAACACTGTTCCTGCATACCTTCTCTCTCTTCTTTCTATAAATATTACTGAATTTTCCATGCGGACGCATTTGAGATTGCAAAAGAAAAGCAGGCCAGTCGCCTTTCTTTTACCAGATCGGTTTCTAACCTGCTTCTTTCTTCACTTATTCATCCGCCCGGTTCTTATACCTGATCGTCATCATCGAAAAAGTCATCGTCGAAATCATCATCATCAAAATCATCCTCGAAGTCTTCCAGGTAATCCGGGGTAAAGAAGCAATATACTGCATAAGCGATTCCTGCAACTGCAGCTACAGCTCCGACTACTGCCAGAATCCAGAGTACGGTCTTACCGTGTTTGTCCTCTTCTTTTTTATTCATCAGTTCGCTAAGCTTGGATGCTGCAATAATATCTTCTACTTTACTCATGCTCCCACGTCCTTTCCTCTGCTCTTTCGGCAAATCATTCTTTACTTATTATAACACTTTACGTAGTGTATGACTACTTATTTTTCAGATTTTTCTCCTGTATCCCGGATAGATTCCGGATTGTTATACTTTCTGAAGTCTTGCAAATGTGGCAAACATCTTCTTCGTTCCGGGTCCGTCGAAGTGAACTGTTACTTCATAATCACGTCCGCCTTCAATGATTGCAGTTACCGTTCCTTCTCCGAATTTGATATGTCTGACACGGTCTCCCACTCCGTAAGGAAGCTTCCCGCCTTTTGGTGTCCCGAACTGCTGTACCGGCTTTGGTGCGGTAAATGCCTTCGTCTTAAATGTTTCTTTCGCCTGCATGAAAGAGGTCTTCACCCTTACCTGCTCACTTTCTTCTTTCTTCTCTTTTTTTGCTGATGGTCCTGTCTCCAGAAGTTCCAATGGGATTTCTTTTAAGAAACGGGACATCTTCTTATACTGTGTCTCCCCATGTACCATACGTTTTCTTGCACAGGTCAGTGTCAGATCTTTCTCTGCTCTTGTGATTCCTACATAACATAATCGTCTTTCTTCTTCCAGTTCTGCCGGGTCGTCTGCTGTAATCGTCATATAGCTCGGAAACAGTCCGTCTTCCATTCCTGCCAGATATACATGTGGGAATTCCAGACCTTTTGCACTATGTAATGTCATCAATACGACATAATCTGTACTTTCATCCAGACTGTCGATATCTGCTACCAAAGCTACATCCTCAAGAAATCCTCCAAGTGTCGGTGCTTCATTCTGTAGCGCACAGCTTTCTTCATAAGCAGCGATCTTATTGCGGAGTTCGTCTATATTTTCAATTCTTGATGTTGCCTCTTCACTCTCACATTCGTGGATCAGCGCATCGATATAACCAGTTTCTTTGATAACTTCCTCCAACAGTTCCAATACACTCATGTCTTCTGTATCATTCTTAAAATGCTCGATCATTGCAACGAACGATTCCAGTTTTGCCTGTCCTCTTCCGATGTTCGGGATCAGGTCTACGGCACGAAGTGCATCATAGAAGCTGCATTCTCTGGTTGATGCGTACTCCTGCACACGGTTGATGCTGGTCAGTCCGATTCCACGCTTCGGAACATTTACAATACGTCTGACAGCCAGATCATCTCTTCCGTTATCAATCGTCTTCAGATACGCAAGAAGATCCTTGATCTCACGTCTCGCATAGAAGTTCACACCGCCGATGACTTTATATGGAATACTGTCACGGACAAAACGTTCCTCGAACATACGGGACTGTGCATTGGTACGGTAAAGAACTGCATTATCTTTGTAGCTGCAGAGTTCTTTATTGACATGGCGTCTGATGTCACCGACTACATATTCTGCCTCTTCATAAGCAGAATCAAACTGACGTAACTGGATCATATCTCCATCTTCATTCTCTGTCCAGAGCGTCTTGTCTTTTCTTCCCTGATTGTTCCGGATCACGGCATTGGCTGCATTCAGGATATTGCCGGTAGAACGGTAATTCTGCTCCAGCTTGATCACTTTAGTATCATCAAACACATGTTCAAAATCCAGGATGTTCTTAATGTTCGCGCCGCGGAACTTATATATGGACTGGTCATCGTCTCCAACCACACACAGATTACGGTACTTGGATGCCAGCAGACGGATCAGTTCGAACTGTACTGTATTTGTATCCTGATACTCATCTACCATGATATAACGGAAACGCTCCTGATAATATTCCAGTACATCTTTCTGTGTCTGGAAAAGCTGTACAGTCTTAAACAACAGATCATCAAAATCCAATGCATTATTTGATCGGAGCTGTTTTTCATATTCTTCATATACTTCTGCAATTTTTTTCCGGCTGTAATCTCCTTCCGCACGCATACGGTATTCCTGTGGTGTCACCAGTTCATCCTTTGCTTTGGAAATCTCTGACAACAGTGCCCTTTCCCGGAACATCTTCGTATCTACCTGCAGAAGCTTACAGACCTCACGCATCAGTGTCTTTTGATCGTCACTGTCGTAGATTGTAAAGTTGGTATCATATCCGAGCAGATCGATATGGCGTCTTAAGATACGCACGCACATGGAATGGAAGGTGCTTACCCATATACTCTCTGATCCGTATCCAACCAATTTGTCGACACGTTCCCTCATCTCTCCGGCTGCTTTATTCGTAAATGTAATTGCAAGGATATTCCATGGATTCACCTGCTGCTCTTCAATTAAGTAAGCAATTCTGTGTGTCAGAACCCTTGTCTTTCCGGATCCTGCTCCTGCAAGGATCAGAAGTGGTCCTTCTGTATGGAACACTGCTTCTCTTTGTTGTTCATTTAATGTATCGTATATACTCAATCTTATGGTTTCCTTTCTTTCCGGTTTTTTATTCTTCTTTTTTCTTTCCGGCCTGTTCTGCTTTCGTCATGGATTCATGCTCTCTTTTTATTTCGCTATAAAGAGCCGTTGATGTCCAGTTCTGATTCTTTGCAGTAACGATTGCCTTCAGCGGAACCTGTACTTTTTCTTTTTTCATCTGGAATAATAGCTTATCCAATATCCGATTGTCTGCCAGTAGCATGACAAGCATCTCTTCTTCAAAGTCTGTGATTTCTTCATTTTTCTCATTATCTGTCCCGGCAGTTTCCTCCCTTGATGCCTCTTCCGCCACTTCTTCTTTCAGTCCGGTCAGTACTCCGATTGTCTTTGAATACTCTTCTTTTTCTACATATTTCACACGAAAGCCAAGAAAACTTCCCAGCATGCCGATCTTTCTTCCCTTTTTCGTGCCTTTCAGATTATAACATAGCATGATTGATTTCATATGCATTCTACCCCTTTTCGAATGTCTGTTTCCATTATAGTTGCTTTGTCCGGGTTCTGCAAGAAACAATTTGGGACGGAGGATTTTAAAAAATCCTCCGTCCCAAATTAAAAAAATGTCCTGTCCCTTTTTCATTTTCATTCATCATCCGATTCATTTACGCACTGATCGCATTTCCCGTATACAGCTGATAATATCTGCCTTTCTCTTCGATCAGTTCATCATGTGTACCACGCTCAATGATTCTTCCCTGTTCCAGTACCATAATGCAGTCAGAATTGCGGACTGTCGATAATCTGTGGGCAATAACAAATGTTGTCCTTCCACGCATCAGCTTATCCATTCCATCCTGTACGATCCGTTCCGTTCTGGTATCGATGGAACTGGTTGCTTCATCAAGGATCAATACCGGAGGATCAGCAATAGCGGCTCTTGCAATTGCCAGAAGCTGGCGCTGTCCCTGGCTTAAATTTGCTCCGTCTCCGGTCAGCATCGTATCATAGCCTTTCGGGAGTCTTCGGATAAAGCTGTCGGCATTTGCAAGCTTTGCTGCTGCCACAATCTCTTCATCGGTCGCATCCAGTTTGCCAAAGCGGATATTGTCACGCACCGTTCCGGTGAATAAATGTGTATCCTGCAGAACAATCCCAAGTGAATGTCTGAGATCCGCTTTCTTAATCTTGTTAATGTTGATTCCATCATAACGGATCTTGCCGTCCTGGATATCATAGAAACGGTTGATCAGATTGGTGATCGTCGTCTTACCTGCTCCGGTCGATCCGACGAATGCAATCTTCTGTCCCGGTTTGGCATATAATTTGATATCATGCAATACAATCTTCTCATCATTATAACCGAAATCCACACCATTGAATACGACTTCACCTTTCACCTCCACATAATCCACACTGCCATCATTCTGATGTGTATGTTTCCATGCCCAGCGTTCGGTTCTTTCTTCACACTCTGTAAGCTTTCCGTCTTCTTCTTTCGCATTGACCAGTGTTACATATCCTTCATCCAGTTCTTCTTTTTCATCCATCAGCTTAAAAATACGGTCGGCCCCGGCCATTGCCATAACAATTGCATTCATCTGCATACTGATCTGGTTGATCGGCATACTGAAGCTCTTATTAAATGTCAGGAAGCTTGCCAGACCTCCGAGGGTAAAACCTCCGACCTTTCCAAGTGCCAGCACACCCCCGATGATCGCACAGATCACATAACTGATATTTCCGATCTGTGCATTGATCGGTCCTAAAAAGTTGGCAAATGTATTGGCTTTGTCTGCACTGACATATAGTTCATCATTCAGCTTCTTGAAGTTCTGCATGTTCTCCTCTTCATGGCAGAATACCTTTACCACCTTTTGTCCGTTCATCATCTCTTCGATATAACCGTTCACAGTTCCCAGGTCTTTCTGCTGTTTTGCAAAATATGCCCCGCTCTGTCCGGCAGATTTCTTTGAACAGAATACCATGATTCCGACCATGATCATCGTTACGACCGTAAGTGGGATACTTAAGATCAACATACTGACAAATACACTGATGATCGTAATCCCACTGTTCAGAAGCTGCGGCATACTCTGGCTGATCATCTGTCTTAATGTATCAATATCATTCGTATATACCGACATGATATCTCCATGTGCATGCGTATCAAAATACTTGACCGGTAGTTTCTCCATATGAGAGAACAGATCATTTCTTAAGTTGCGTAGTGTCCCTTGCGTCACATTGACCATCAGACGGTTATAACCGAATGTTGCCAGTACACCCAGTGCATAAAATGCTGCTACTCTGGCGATCGCATGTGCAAGCGGTGTAAAATTGGGGTTATCTGATAATAAAAATGGTGTGATATATTCGTCGATCAGGTTCTTCATGAACATCGTTCCCTGCACATTGCAAAGAACACTGACAACAATCAATACTACTACACTGATGCAGTGAAACTTATAATCTTTTAATACATATTTCATAAGGCGGAGGAATAATTCACCCGGATTTTTTACCTGTGCTTTCATTCCTCTCGGCTGTCTTCCCGGTCCCGGCATCTTATTCACCCTCCTTCTCGTCAAAATCGCCGCCACCACTGGTCTGTGATTCATAGACTTCACGGTAGATATCATTCTGTTCCAGTAATTCTTCATGTGTACCGAATCCATTGACCTTACCGTCTTCCATAACGATGATACGGTCAGCATCCTGTACGCTTGAGATTCTCTGTGCGATGATCAGTTTCGTTGTATCCGGAATTTCTTCACGAAACGCTCTTCGGATCTTCGCATCTGTTGCGGTATCTACCGCACTGGTACTGTCATCCAGAATCAGTACTTTTGGCTTCTTAAGTAGTGCTCTTGCAATACATAGTCTCTGCTTCTGACCTCCGGATACGTTACTTCCGCCCTGCTCGATGTATGTCTCATATCCTTTCGGAAAACGGTCGATGAACTCATCCGCACATGCAAGTTCACACGCGTGTCTGCATTCTTCCAAAGTTGCTTCCTTGTCTCCCCAGCGGAGATTATCAAGGATTGTTCCGGAGAACAGCACATTATTCTGCAAGACTACTGATACCTGATCACGAAGCACTTCCATATCATAATCTTTGACATTTCTGCCACCGACCAGTACTTCGCCTTTCGTCACATCGTACAGACGACTGATCAGGTTAACCAGACTCGTCTTGGCACTTCCTGTTCCTCCGATGATTCCGATCGTCTCACCGGAACGGATCTTCAGATCAATATCTTCCAGTACCGGTTCGTCACTGTCCTTTTTATACGCAAAGTCCACATGACGGAATTCAATACTTCCATCTTCTACTTTCATGGCCGGATGTTCCGGATTCTTAAGATCACTCGTCTCATTTAACACTTCGGAGATACGTCTCGCACTTGCCATACTCATAGCGACCATGACAAATACCATCGACAACATCATCAGACTCATCAGAATATTCATGCAATATGTAAGAAGACTCATCAGTTCTCCTGTCGTCAGGGAATCACTTGCGATCATCTTTGCTCCGAACCAGCTCACTAACAGGATACAGGTGTATACCGCCGTCTGCATCATCGGTGCATTGAATACCAGATTTGTCTCTGCTTTTACAAAAATGTTATAGATATTCTCACTTGCTCTTCGTAACTTAGATGTCTCCTGTTCCTCTCTTACATATGCCTTCACGACACGGATCGCAGATACATTCTCCTGCACGGATTCATTCAGATCATCGTACTTTGGAAATGCCTGCTGGAAATATTTTGTCGCATGGCTCATGATCAGGAACAATAAAATTCCAAGAATAATTACCGCTACAAGATAGATACATGCCAGTCTCGCATTGATTGTAAATGCCATGACCATCGCACAGATCATACTGGCCGGTGCTCTGGTGAACATACGCAGGATCATCTGATATGCATTCTGTATATTGGTTACATCCGTTGTCATTCGGGTTACAAGTCCTGCTGTGCTGAATTTATCAATATTTGAAAATGAAAATGTCTGAATATTGTTAAACATAGCCTCTCGTAAGTTCCTTGCAAATCCCGCCGATGCTTTTGCACCGAATCTTCCGCCCATCATTCCGGCGAATAATCCGATGACCGCCGCAACAACCATGATTCCGCCGACTTTGTAGATGTGGTGGATATCCCCGGTATTGACCCCTTTATCAATAATTGATGCCATCAGATATGGGATGATCATCTCCATCAATACCTCAAGGATCATAAAGAGCGGAGTTGCAATGGATGCTGCTTTAAATTCTTTAATCTGTTTTGCTAATGTCTTAATCATTCCATTTACGCCCTTTCTGTTTCGTTTCTTGTTTTATAGTTACATTTATAACTCCGATTTTCCGGATTACCTGACTTCATATTTCTTCACATTCTGATTAATCTGGTCTAACACCTTATAAAAAATATGAAGTTCTTCTTCTGATATGCCTTCGGAAAGCTCTTCTTCGATATGCTCCACAATATCCTCAAAAGATTCCTGACTTGTAATTCCTTTTTCTGTCAGGATTACTTTTTTTAACCTGGCATCCTGTTTTACCGATTCTCTTCTTACGAATCCCTTCTTTTCCATCAATTGAAGCAGATTCGTAACTGTAGATCTACCCACTGCAAATCTTTGTTCAATATCCTTCTGAAAAATATCCTGCTCCCGGTTCTCATACAGATACCGTATGATCCAGCCATGCATCATCGTCACTTCATCCACTCCGGACTTTCTCACATGTGCAGACAGATTCCTTGACAATTTCAGATCCGCACAGTGTATCTCCGGTCCGATCTTTCTTCCTTTTCTTTCCACATTACCATCCTTTCCGTTCAATTGTTCACGCTCAAATTGTTTGTTATCAAATTGTTTGTTAGCGAACTTATTTTATCATATCCAATTAAAATGTCAATAACTTCTCCGATATTCAGCCGTATTTTCCAGACATTTTCTGCAACGTGTATAAAAAAAACGCTTGCCATCTAGTTTTCAAAACTATATAATAATTACATTGAGGTGATAAAAAATGACAATAGACACAAAAGATATGCTGAACAGCATTTTATCAAGCATCTCACGGATTGATTACGTGAGACCTGATGATATTCCGAATATAGATTTATACATGGATCAGGTTACTACCTTTATGGAAAAAGAACTGGCATCCAGTAAACGTCATGAAGATGATAAGATCCTTACCAAGACCATGATCAACAACTATGCCAAGAACAATCTTCTCCCTCCACCTGTGAAGAAGAAGTACTCCAAAGAGCATCTGCTGATAATGATCTTTATCTATTATTTTAAAAATTTTCTTTCTATTAAAGATATTGAAACTATGTTAGAACCGATTACGGATAAGTATTTTGACACAGATCAGGATTTTGATATCACTTCTATCTATAAAGAAGTATGCGAACTGGAAAAGTCCAGAATTCCGGAATTTGAAAAAGAAATTATCCGCTCTTATAATTCTTCTAAAAAATGTTTTGATGAAGCACCGGAAGATGACAGGGATTCTCTGCAGTTGTTTGCATTTATCTGTAACCTGAGTTTTGACATCTATGTTAAAAAGCAGATTGTAGAAAAGCTTTTGGATAATTTCCCCGATCTGCTTCACTCTGAAAATACCGGTGTCAAAAAGGATTCGGCCAAAAAAAAGAAATAAGACCGCACGTCTTATTTCTTTTTTTGTTTCTGCATTCTTACCAAATGCATCTGCACTGTTTTTCGCACTTTATTCTGCTTTTTCGTCTTTGACTTCCCCAAGTCCGATTCTCTCGAATACCATGTCATATCCGTCATTACCGTAATTCAGCGAACGGTTCACACGACTGATCGTTGCTGTTGAAGCGCCTGTCTTTTCTGCAATCTCAAGATAAGTCTTGTGTTCTCTTAACATCTTTGCAACTTCAAAACGCTGTGATAATGAAAGCAATTCATTAATCGTACAGATATCTTCAAAAAATGTATAACACTCCTCTTTATCTTTGAGGCTTAAAATTCCCTGAAACAGATAATCAACCGCCTCTGTTCTGATTTTCTTACTCATAGCATTATCTCCTTCGTAGCAGATTCATTACTTTTACATTTTAACACACTAAAATTGCAAAGTCTATAGTTTTTTCCCATGTTTTATACATGCTTTTAATTTTTCCAGTGAAACATTGGCAACCAATTCTTCCGGAAAATCTGTTTCTCTCAATATTTCTTCCGCATATGGATACTCTGCAATATCTGCATCCACATGTGAATCACTGCCAAGCACGATCATCACTCCCTGTGCTTTACATTCCTTTACCATCTCCAGACAGTTCTCTTTTGTATTCTCCCGAAATCCTTCCGGACGCAGTGATGAATTATTTACTTCCAGTAATGTTCCGGTTTCTTTTGCTTTTTTTACCAGACGCTTCATATCTACAGGAAATCTCCCGTCATCCGGATGTCCAATGATGTCCACATACGGATGTTCCATTACTTTCTCATATGCTGCGGTTACATTGTCTATTGTCCGTTCATCTTTAAAACACGGCATATGAATACTGGCGATTGCAATATCAAGTCTTTCAAGAACCGAATCTGGGAGATCGATCTCCCCCCGCGCATTCATGATATTCAGTTCTGTTCCTAATAACAGCTCAATCCCGTATTTTTTTCTTGGAACAATTCTTAAATTTTGAAAATAGAACAAATGACAAGTTCCGGGCATCTCTGGTGCATGTTCCGTAATTGCAAGTCCCTTCAGTCCTTTATCCGCTGCTGCTTGCGCCATCTCATTCAGCGTATTATATGCATGTCCACTTGCGAGCGTATGCGTATGTGTGTCAATTTCTACTCTCATTTCCTGCTTCTCCTTCCTGTTGTATTTCATCTGATCTTCTTTATCTGTTATTTTTATTTGTTATATAAAATTGTAACTTTTCTTCTTTTCAGCTTTAATGCTCTAATATTTCACAACATGAAGTATTATACCGTATAATTTTCTTTTTTTCTACCCATTCTATACTGGAAAGCAGGTTTTCCTCTTTTTTACTAAATAACCACCATTTATTCACCCCTCTAATATATCTGAATTATAAAGGAGTTTTTATTTATGAAGAAATATGAAAAAAAGACTGTAAAAGTAAACCCATTGTCCAACCAGGAACTCATTGATTCTTACGATTATCTTGCAACTGCTGCCTCTTCCCATGACTGTACCGGTTTGATTCCTTCTGCGCCTCTTAATCCTGCGGAACTGGATTCGTACGAGGAACTTTATCCATTTCTTCCTCCGGTCTCATGCGCAGATGATGCTCCGGAGCAGGCTCCGCCTTCCGGTAAGAATCCATCTGATATTAAGGGTTAATGTTCATCTGAAAATACTCTGCAAAATACCTGTTTTTCCTTGACATGCCTTCCAATCACAGCTAATCTTATAGGAGTGTAAAACATATATTATATATATTGAGAGGTAACTGATCATGAAAAACATACTAATGATAGCAACCGGTGGTACGATTGCATCCAAAGAGGGGGATCTTGGACTGACACCGGCTGTGACAGGGGAAGAACTTGCAGCCAGCGTACCGGGAATCAAAGACATCTGTCATCTGGAAGTACTTCAGCTTATGAACATCGACAGCACCAATATGCGCCCACGTCAGTGGCTGATGATCCGTGATGCGATCATGGAAAATTATAACAACTACGATGGGTTTGTCGTTCTTCACGGAACAGACACCATGGCATATACTGCTGCCGCCCTGTCTTATCTGATCCAGGACAGTGTAAAACCGATCGTACTGACCGGTTCCCAGAAACCAATGGCCAATCCTTATACCGATGCAAAGATTAATCTGTTCCAGAGTATTCTGTATGCTGCCGACGATCTTTCCTGCAATGTCTGCATTGTATTTAACGGAAAAGTTGTTGCCGGAACCCGCGGACGTAAGCAGCGCACCAGAAGTTTTGATGCATTTGACAGTATGAACTTCCCTGAACTTGCCATTATCCGTGACAGCCGCATCATCCGTTACTATACTGAAGAACGTCCCGCTCCTCAGAATCTGAAATCTTACGCAAGTCTTAATGACCGTGTCTTTGTGCTGAAACTGACTCCGGAAGTCAAAGCTGAGATTTTCGATCTGTTAAGTGGGCACTATGATGCTATCATCCTGGAAACCTTTGGTATCGGCGGTATCCCGGAATATGATGATTCCTTTGAAAAAGCGATCTTCTCCTGGGTAGATTCCGGCAAGACAATCGCTGTCACCACACAGGTGCCGGAAGAAGGCTGTGATCTTGGCGTATATCAGGTTGGAAAAAAATTCAGTAATCATAAAGGAATCCTTAAGTCCGATGATATGACAACAGAATCCATTGTTGCAAAACTGATGTGGATTCTTGGTCAGACGGATAAACAGGATGAGATTGCGCGGTTATTTTATCGCGAGATCAATCACGACAGAGTCTGAGTTGATTTGGGATTTAATTTATTAACTGGGAAGCGGCCTCTCAGTCCTTGAAGGAAACAATAGATAAGGCTTCTTGTTCAGGTTCCATACCATAAGAAACACTAAGAGAGTCAGAATCACCTAAAAGCAAAGGAACTACGCTCAAACTCGGCGTTCGCCTCAAACACGTTCGCTTCGTTCCTTTAACGGTGCTTCTGACTCTCTAACCGTTTCTAACGGCATTCCACATTCACAATAATCCTTATCTATTGTTTCCTTCAAGT
>ERZ1026901.1056-NODE-1056-length-17402-cov-11.097942_pt1 | contig 17402 bp, 13 predicted proteins | sample MGYA00380179_ERZ1026901 | MGnify/ENA primary metagenome ERZ1026901 (study PRJEB33269, sample SAMEA4719815) | human gut metagenome | biome: human-associated habitat; feature: organic feature; material: feces | place: Cameroon | collected 2013-10 ... | reverse complement strand
AAACTTGAGCGATATTTTTTTGACGTGTATATACTAGCATCGCGGATACGCTTACTCTCAGTTACGAAAAATGCATACCCCTAATACTTCCTTTTTCTTATATCTTATTGATTATTAATTAGTTATAAGTGTTCAAAGAAAGGGGCATGGATTTGATTGTGACTGTTTTTACAACTGAGATACTGAGATTGAGATTGTTTTAATATAATGTAATGCATAATACATGCAACCAAATCCATGTCTTAAATGACGGATGAGTTACAAAAATGTCACGATTAACCTTATTTAACTTGATAAATGTTACTTTTTCTGAAGCAATACTATAACTTTGTAAAAAATAAAGAAATTTATGTAACCATGCAAGACCGTAGGAGCATACGCGGATTACCATGATGTAATAGCTCCTAATCTACATGTATTAACCATACCTAACTTCAAAAAGAAAAACGCAGAATTCATTCTAAATCTCAAAAGTGTTCTATTCACAATGGGACCAGTTTAAATATTAATCAACAACCCTGTATGAGGGAGCATATTGCTCTTTGAAATAATTGGAATTAGTCTTTTGGGCAGATTTACTGTTGTGTATTTATATAACGGTTTCGTGTCATGAAAATGCTATAGTTATTTCACCTCATAAATACTCCACATAAGACTTTTTCTTTTATTCAGATTGTGATAGTTCAGCTCTGACAGGATAGTAGTCACTAAATCTTTTTGTATGAAAAAGAAACTGACATTTTTGCTTGCGGCCTTGTTTATGTGCATGCAAGCCGCGTTGGCGCAAGACACTTGGCCAACTATTACTGGAGTGGTCGTCACAGCTGACGACGGGGATCCTATCATGGGCGTCTCGGTATCGGCAGTAGGTACGAAAGAGTCTTTCATTACCGACATTAACGGTAATTTTGTTATCAAGAACCTTCCGGCATCTGTCAAGACTCTGCGTGTATCGTGTGTAGGTATGGAGACGCAAACTCTTGTTATTGCAAAGCTGAAAATAGGAAAGAAAAACAAGATTGTACTTAAGACGGACAAGAGTCTGATTGATGAGGTTGTTGTGACTGGTCTTTATACACGTAAGAAAGAGAGCTTCACGGGTTCTTCGCAGACGTATAAGGCTGAAGAGCTGAAGAATGTGGGCAACCTCAACCTTATCCAGAGCCTCAAGACCCTCGACCCTGCCTTCAACGTATTGGAAAGCAATGAGTTCGGCTCTGACCCAAACCGACTTCCAGACCTTGAGGTGCGCGGCAAGACAAGTATCGTCGGACTGAAGGAGACCTTCGGACAAGACCCTAACCAGCCGTTGTTCATACTTGACGGCTTCGAGACAACCCTACAGACAATCATGGACCTCAGTATGGACCGCATCGCATCGGTTACCATCCTGAAGGATGCCGCCTCTACCGCTATCTACGGCTCTAAGGCTGCCAATGGTGTGATTGTTGTGGAAACGAAGGCTCCGCAGATGGGCAAACTGAAGGTGTCGTATAGCGGCAACTATAACATCTCGTTTGCCGACCTTACCGACTACAATCTTATGAATGCTGCCGAGAAACTCGAATTCGAGCGCCTCTCGGGTTATTACACCTCAAATATCGCTGACCAGCAGGAGGCGCAGGAGAAGCGTTACAACCGACTCTTGCAGAACGTGCTTCGTGGTGTGAATACCTATTGGATGTCAGAGCCTCTTCGCACAGGCTTCAACCAGCGCCACTATGTCAGCGCTGAGGGTGGTAACGAGCAGTTCCGCTACAGCCTGGGTGTGAGCTACAACAATGTGAAGGGCGTGATGAAGAAGTCAGACCGTGAAGTGATGAGCGGCAACCTCAACATCCTTTACCGTATGGGCAAGCTTACATTCTCCAACAACCTTACCGTTGACGTCACTTCGTTCAGCAATCCCGTAGTGCAATTCTACGAGTATGCCAATGCCAACCCTTACTATCCTAAGTATGGCGAGGGAGGCAAGGTGGAGAAATGGCTGGAGTATAAGGCCGATACAAAGGACATTTACGACGCTTCGGTAAATGTAGGCAATCCTATGTGGAACGACCGCCTGAACAGCTACAGTAAGGGCGAATCGTTTGCCGTGCGTAATAACTTCAATCTCGAATACCGACCCTTGCAGGTGTTGTGGCTGCGCGGACGCTTCGGCATCAGCAAGAGCACGAGCGACGGAGAGTCGTTCCGCTCGCCTCAGGACACCCAGTTCGACCAGGTGGAGAAGCTGAAGAAGGGTTCGTATAGCGACAACCGTACCGACAACCTCAGCTATGATGGCGACTTTACCGTGACTTACGGTCAGCTGCTTGGCAACGCCCATCAGATAAATGCTGTGATGGGAGCAACCTTCCAAGAGACAAAGAGCATCTCAAAATCGTTTGACGTACAGGGCTTCCCTGACGGCAACTTCACCACACCTGCCTTTGCCAACAAATATCCTGAAGGCGGCAAGCCGGGCTATTACGACTCAAAGGCGCGTTCGGTAAGCTTCTATTTCAATGGCGGCTACTCTTACGACAACCGCTACCTGCTCGATGCCAACATACGTACTGACGGCTCGTCGGTATTCGGCACCAACAAGCGCTTCACCACAACGTGGGCTGTAGGCTTGGGATGGAACATACATAATGAGAAATTCGTAAAGAACCTCTTGAGCGGAGTGCAGATGCTGAAGCTGAGAGCGTCAATAGGTAATCCCGGCAACCAGAACTTCGGTTCGTACAATACGCTCACAACTTACGAGTTCAACAACTGGATGCAGAACTATTTCGGTACTGGAGTGCTCATCAGCGGATTTGGCGATCCCGACCTCGCATGGCAGAAGACGCTCGACTTCAACGTAGGTTTCGACTTTAGCTTCAAGAACCGTTTCCATATCAACTTCGACTACTATCGCAAGAATACCGACCCGTTGCTGGCTTCTATAGGCATACCGATGTCGGTAGGTACCACCTCACGTCTGGCTAACATCGGCAAGCAGGTGAACAAGGGTATCAACGGCACCATACGATATGCTATTCTGTACAAGCCTCAGGAGCGTATCAATTGGACCACGAGCCTTATGTTCAGATATATGACTGCCTATTACGACAAGGTAGGCGACAAACTCGACCAGTTCAACCAGAAGAACCTTACCAAGAACATGACCCGCTACTACGACGGAGGCAGCCCTACAGCACTCTGGTCCGTACGTTCGGCAGGTATAGACCCGGCTTCGGGACGTGAGATATTCATCACAAAGAACGGCAAGTACACCTTCGACTATAGTTATGACGACGAAGTGGAGGTGGGCGATACACGCCCTGACATAGAGGGCACATGGGGAAATACCTTCTACTGGAAGGGATTCTCGTGCAGCATCTTCATGCGCTACAGCCTCGGAGGCGATGCCTTCAGCAGCACTCTTTATGACAAGGTAGAGAACATCTCTTCGTACGACCTTGCACGCAACCAGGACCGCCGCGCTCTATACGACCGCTGGCAGAAGCCGGGCGACAAGGCTCGATTCAAGGGCATCTCGTTGACCGAGAATACTCCGATGTCCTCACGCTTCGTACAGAAGAACAACTATCTCACCATAGAGTCGGTGAGAGTATCGTACGAGTTCCCCTACCAGCTGATGAACAAGATCGGCATTCAGGGTATGACGGTTAGCGCATACATGAACGACATCTGCCGATGGTCGTCAATAAAGGAGGAACGCGGTACTTCTTATCCGTTTGCAAGAAGTGTTTCTATGTCTTTATCAGTCAACTTTTAATCAGTAACAACTATGCGTAAGAATATATATATTATCATGCTGACGGTCCTCACGGCTCTGACTTCATGTTCCGACTGGCTCGACATACAGCCGAGCGACCGTATCACAGAAGAGAATAACTTCTCAAGTGTGTCAGGATTTGAGAAAGCACTTAACGGTATATACGTCGAACTCAACCAGTCGAGCATATACGGAAAGGAAATGACATGCGGATTTGTCGAGGTGCTTGCGCAGCGATATGCTGTAGCCGATATTAATAAGGTGGTGAAGGAGTATATGAACTTCAAGTATGCCGGCACAGAGACCAAAGGGATTATCTCTAACATCTGGAGTAAGGAGTACGCACTCATCTCCAATGTCAATTGCCTCTTGAAGAACTGCGAAGAACATCGTGACGTACTCTCAGAAAGGGACTACAACCTCATCAAGGGCGAAGCGCTTGCTCTCAGAGCATTCCTGCATCTTGACCTATTCCGCCTCTTCGGCCCTATTTACGACCCCGACAAGCCGGCCTTGTCAATACCGTATTATACGGTCTATTCACTTGATGTGTCGCCCAAACTGTCGAGCGTTGACTATATGAAGCAGCTTGAGGCCGATCTGCTTGAATCGGAATCGCTTCTTGCCAAGTCCGACCCGATTCTGCGCTATGGGGTAAGCGGTGACCCGCAGAACGACTTCTGGCAGGCACGCAATCTGCGACTCAACTATTATGCTGTGCAGGGACTCATGGCAAGAGCCTATTACTACATGCACAACGATACAGAGGCTTTCAACCACGCCATGAAAGTAGTCGAGGTACACGAGAAGACATTCCCATGGATCACTCCGATGAAGATAACCAGCAGCAATCCCGACCGAGTGTTCTCTTCTGAAATCATGTTCTCTGCCCAGAATCTGGAGCGTAATTCTATCTTTGCAGGCAACTTCGACGGCAACAACCTGAAGATGACCACGTTGCTGGCTCCGCGTACCGACGTGGTAAACTATCTCTTCGACAACGAGAAGGTAGACTACAGATACATAGCATGGCTCAAGAACTCTGTAGAGAATTCGGGCACGTCTTACTCTATCTTCAATAAGTATCAGAGCCAGTCGTCCGATTCGCTCTACAATCAGATGATTCCTCTTATCAAGGTCAGCGAGTCATATCTTATTGCTACAGAGTGTTCGACAGACTATTACGAAAGCTTGAGAATATACAACATCCTGCGCAACCATCGTGGATTGCTCAGCAAGGCTGTCATGTATCAGGAAGATATTGATGCCGAATGGATAAGAGAGTTCTGGGGGGAGGGACAGCTCTTCTTCTACTATAAGCGAAACAACAAGGAGAGCATAAAGGATGCTACGTCACAGTATGGCACAAGAAGCATTAATGCCAACAATTACGTGATGCCTTTGCCTGAGGGAGAGACCAAATACAACTAAACCTCCGACAGAAAAAAACATAACAAACCAAAAGAAATAAAGCTATGAAAAAGATGATAATACCTTTTCTGCTCTTACTGATATTATCGGTATTTGCAAGTTGCGAGAAGAATCTTGACGTATATAAAGGTGAGTGTGGCATCTTCTTCGACACGAGAAATACTTACATCGATACTCTCGTGGTGCATTGGGGACAGCTGGATTCGGATGTCAAGGAGATGGAATGGTGGTTGAGAGTGAACCTTATTGGCGACACAAAGGACTACGACCGCCACTTCCAGATTTCGGTAACTACCGATGAGGGCGACGAATATGCTGCCGTTGAGGGAGTGGACTACGTCAAGTTCCCTACCGATTATGTCATCAAGGCTGGCGAGAATGAAGCTTATATTTACTTCACCCTGCTCAGAGACCCCAATCTTGCCGAGAAGCCAAAGCGCTTCAAGGTGAGCCTGATTCCTAACGACGAGCTCAAGTTTATCTATACCCGTTATGACGGTTACTTCGATGCCGAGGGCAATCTCATCACACGTGAGATGGACTATCAGCGTGTAATCGTAATGGACGAGGAATTCCCTATGCCTGCATGGTGGGGCATCTATGGCGACCAATACTTTGGCAAATGGTCGGCAAAGAAGAGCATATTGATATGCGACGTGCTGAAGATAAGCCGTACAGAATGGCTTAAGGACACCACACAGGGACTCTCGGCTGGCTATCTGAAGTTTGCCGGCAAGTACATGCAGCAATGGCTGAACGAGCATCCGACGCTCGACGAAGACGGAGAGCCGATGACAATGGGCGAGGCTTCACAAGGTTAAAAGAAACACATTTAAAATGATATGATTATGACTATTTCACGATATCTATATACCGCAGCCCTTGCGCTGTTCATGGGCATGGCTGTCACTTCTTGTTGTGATGATGAGGGAAATTATAACTATCATGACATTAACGAACTCACCATCAACGGACTGGATGAGAACGTCAGATTTAATAAGGTGGCTTTTGTCGACCGACTGGTCATCGACCCGGAAATAGAATCATCTATGGGTCAGAACAACGAGTCTGACTATGAGTACGAATGGAAGTTTCTGCCTTTTGGTACCGACTTCGAGCAAATTCCCGACCTGGACAAGACCGTAGTCTCGCGCGAGAGAAAACTCGATATTCTCGTGACGCTCGACCCTGGACTCTATTCATGCTTCTTCAAGGTGAAGGATAAGAAGAATTCGCTCACTACAATACGCTCGTTCTCACTTCAGGTGAAGTCGATGACCAGCGAGGGATGGATGGTGCTGTGCAACGAGAATGACAAGCCTCGTATGGACATAATATTCAACGTGGACGATGATAACGACCTCATTGCGCACAACATTTGGCAGGAAGCCGAATTCAATCCAGGAGTGCCCAAGAAACTTATTTACAACTATAGCGTACGACAGACTCCGACTCTGCTTGTTACTGACAAGGGAACGTATAATCTCGACGTTAAAGATCTGCACGCTGGCGAGGACAACAACCTGAAATGGCGATTTGGAGCTTCTCCTGATAAGATACTGGTGGAGAATGCTATCTTGTCGCAGTATGCATTGCCTGACCTTTGGGTGATTGTCGACAATAACCATGATGTCTACACTTTGGACAACTCTATCGACAACGGATATTTTGAGTTTAAGATCAACAAGATTAACGGCAAGGAAGAATTCAAGGCTGCTCCATTCATCGGAACAAGCTATAATGTCAACTATTCTGACAATTCCTACGGACACATTCCTGCCGTGCTCTACGACGAGACGAACAAGCAGTTCCTGAGCATCCGCAACAACTCCAACTATCCATCGGTAATGCAGTTTGTCGGTCCGCAGCTTTTTTCTGCCCAAACGGGAAGAGACATGGTGTGGATGGAGTCTTGCAAGTCGGGCGAGATTTATGCCATTCTTAAGGATCCTGCCACCCAACAATTCTACTTCTACGGAATGCAGCTGCACGCTATATTCACCGAACCCGAAAACTGGTGGGAGCAGGGCACGTATACAGAGTATAACAACCAAGACTATTATGGAGAGATAAAGGGCGAAGGACTTGCCAACGCTACATTGTTCGCTTGCCACCATCTCTATCCTTACGTGTTCTATGCCAGCGGCAACAAGATATATCAGTTTGACATGGGACATCCCGACACTCCTGCACGCGAGGTACTGTCGTTCCCGGGAGAGACAATAAAGGTGATGAAGTTCAACCCGTTTGTGGCTTGGGAACAATACGCGGATTGGGAACGTGCACGCAACTACAGGCTTGTTGTGGCAACTACAGCCGATAATGTAGAGCCTTCAAAGTCGGGAATATTGCGCATGTATGACGTGCCCGATCTCATGGGTGAAATAAAGTTGCACAAGGAATATAAGGATCTTGGCAACATCGTAGACGTAGCCTATAAGGAAAGAAAGAAGTAATAAAATCAAAGCAAAATTACAATGAAAAAGACTGCAACAATCTGCATGACAGCACTTGTGTGCCTCTCGGCACAGACCGTCAACGCCCAATACAAGATAGAGGGCTCATTCAAGAATATAGAGCGCAAGATACACCTTGTAGCTTGCACGCCCAACGGACTTGACACCCTGGCAAGCACCTTTGTCGACGACAAGGGACACTTTGTCATCAAGGGAAAAGTTAGCGAGCCTACTGCAGCCTGCATACGTGTGGTCGACTCAAGCATACGCATACCCATGATACTCGAGAAGTCGACTGTACACGTCGATGCCGACCTGAAGGACCCTATGAAATATAAAATATCAGGAGGAGGCAAGCTACAGCAATTGCGCAACGAGTTCCACAATACCGAGCTGCAAATATATAACGAACGCGACTCGGCAAAGGCTGTTATCGAGCGCGACTTCGGCAAGGAGGATTTCTTTGCAATAGCACAGATCAGAGCCTTGTACGATCAGTATCGTGAAAAACTTGACAAGGCTGAGGATGCCTTCGCCAAGCAACATGACAATATCGTAAGCGCAAGTCTGCTGGTGTGGCGAGTGGCAGAGCTGATGAAGACAAAGACACTGTCTGCAAGATATGAGGCGCTGGGCGAGAATGCCCGTCAGACTGTGCCCGGGCGTTGGCTTAAGCCATATTCCGACCAGATAGCCTGCATCATTGTGGGCGGTACGGCTCCCGACCTGCAGATGAAGACCCCCGACGGTTCGCCAATCTCTATTTACGGCATCAAGGCCAAGGCCAAGATTCTCGACTTCTGGGCTTCGTGGTGTGGTCCGTGCCGTGCCGAGAGTCCAAACATTATGAATGTCTATAAGAAGTACAAGGACAAGGGACTCGAAGTGATTGGCATATCACTCGACGAGAGAGCTGAACTTTGGAAAAAGGCAATACAGCACGACGGTATTACATGGCCACAGATGTCTGACCTGCGAGGATGGAATAGTATAGCCGCCGAGAAATACCGTCTCGTGGGCATTCCGCAGATTTATCTGCTCGACGAGAACAACCGCATCGTTGGCGAGGGATTACGTGGCAAGGAGATAGAAGAGGCTGTAGCCAAATTGCTTGGTCCTGCCCAATAGAAATCCATAACGTCAATTATTCTAATAATAGCGTAAATGCTTATGAGACACAGTAATCTAAGGACTCTGACTGTCCTTGCTCTGATGTTCTCTGCTTCCGTCTGCTCTATAGCCCAAAAGCGCTATAGGGTGGACGGATTCACCAATGGCTACGAGGGTAGGGTGCTCTATATGTCGTACACAGACGGTCGAGGCAGAGATATAGTGGACAGCTGCAAGGTGAGCAATGGCACATTCCGTTTTGAAGGCACTCTTGACATAGACAATGCTCTGGCATTCATCTCTACCGACAAGGGAGTGCTTAATGGCGACATCAACAAGCAGACCAAATTCTATCTCGAGCCTCGCACCATAACCGTTGGCATTAATGCCTACAATCATACGATGCCGGTAGTTATGGGCTCGGTACAGCAGGCTCAGGAGGATGAGTACAACGGACTGGTAATGCCAGAGACTTCGGTAATAAAGTCGGTGGCAGTACTGGCAAAAGGTTCTCAAGACATGGACTTCAAGTATAAGCTCGAAGCCTCGCTGAAGCCGATATTCCAATCGTACAATGCAAAGACGATGGATTATATCCGTCGTCATCCCGACGTGGAACTGTCGTTGTTCCTGCTTCATGGCGTGGCTAATAGTATACCTGCCGATAGCGCCAAGGCTCTATATGACGCTCTTTCGCCTGGACTAAAGGGAATGATACAGTCGGAAGAGATTGAGCGTACCATAGCTCTGCGTCTTAAGACAAGCACGGGTAAGCCTGCGCCCATATTCACAGCCACAGACATCCATGGCAAGCCTCTCTGTCTAGGCGATTTTAAGGGCAAGTATGTGGTGCTTGACTTCTGGGCAACCTGGTGTGGTCCGTGTCGTTACACCAACAAGCATATGAAGCAGCTCTACGAGAAATACTCTGGCCATGACGTGGAGTTTGTATATATTGCTGACGACGACCGCGACCCCGCCAAGTGGCGCAGTATTGTCGAGAAGGACGGAATAGGTATGTTCCGCCACGTATTGCGCGGAGCTAATACATCAGCCGACATCAACACAATGTATGCTGTGAAGAATCTTCCTGCCAAATTCCTTATTGACAAGGACGGTAATATGGTGGGTAAGTTCGACACCGACGAACTCTCCGACAAACTGAAATCACTACTCGGATTCTGAATTCTATTCTTTGGAATAGCGGATTTGTTCAGAGCTATCGACGCTTTGAACGGAATAGTTATGTACATACTCAATGAGCAGTAGCGTGGCTTACGATAAGCAAATACAAATCTTTGATGAGCATAAAGAAAAGCACAAGAGTATAGCTAAAAATACAATCAATCACAACAAAGCGTTTCAGTTGTTTCAGTTTCAGTTGCGTTTCAAAGGGTCAGTTATGTTCCAAACTCCTTTATTAAACACTTATAACTAATTAATAATCAATATATTAGATAAGGAAAGGAGATATTGATACCCCCTTAAAAACAACTGAAACAACTGAAACTGAAACGCTTTCGGAGTGATGCAAATTTATCTAAAAGGCTATAATTCAATGATTTACGATATTACCAACCTGTTGCTCCAGCCATGCATAACCTTGGCATAGGCTTGGAGATTCTCAATCTTTTGCTTCCGCAATTGTCAAAAGCCATGCGAGAAGCTATCGCTCCGTTACTATTTGAAGCTCTGGCTTCACACATAAGCGAAACGGAATTCATGTATCTGGACCTTACATGGAAGGACACTTTTTGGCTTGATTACTGGTATTGTGACTCGTTCGGCAGGCGGAAAGGGTCAATTGGAACGTTTGGTGGAAGCAATTATGCGTGGGGCTCGCCGACAAGATGGCTGCCGACATGTTATGACTACTTTCCCCATCCAACCCTACACCAAGAAGGAACTTGCCCTCTTGTATTTTCCGTCAGCCACTCCCCACGTGGCAGTCAACCACCTCATGTCGTGGATCCGCCGTTGCAAACCCATCCACGATGCCCTCGTCGACCAAGGCTATCGGAAGACAACCATGTGGCTCTCGCCATGCGAAGTAAGGCTCATAACGGAATACCTGGGGGAACCTTAGCGGCGGAGCCGCAATGTTGAATGTTGAATGTTGAATGTTGAATTGGTCGCCTACGGCGATGTTGAATTTTTGAGTTTTGAATTGTAGGAAGCTATGGCTCCTCGCCGTAGCCTGAACAGCAAGTCGGGACTACTAAGTGTTATTGTTGGGAAGCTGTCAATTCAACATTGAACAATTCACAATCGCAGGCGTCAGCCGAGAATAACTCAACATTCAACATTCAAAACTCAAAATTCGTACTGTAACGTACGCCAACGTATGATTGCCATCCGCAAATGTCGTAATTTTGCAATATAAACAAAGGGACTCGTCACCCGAACGCATCCCGAACGCATCTCGAAGTCATATCAATAACTTTAATAATCAAAATACCATGAAAAACTCAAACAAAGAAACACTCAAGACCGTGCTCCAGTTCATCGTGAGTGTAATTACAGCACTCTTCGCCACCCTCGGCGTACAAAGCTGCGTCTGCAATTAGAATGTGGAATGTTGAATGTTGAGTATTGAATTGTTGCGCTACACGCATTAGGAATTGCTCAATTTTGAATTGCAGTATCCAAACAATTTAACACTTAACATTCAACATTTAACACTTAAAAGTCGTATCTTTGTACTCATATCTCAACAATTAAATATGATAGGACGAATCCATTCCTTTGAATCTTTTGGAACCGTAGACGGTCCAGGTGTGCGTTTTGTAGCCTTTATGCAAGGCTGTCCGTTGCGTTGCCAGTTTTGCCATAACCCCGACACGTGGGACCCTCATGGCAAGTGCCAGTATGAGCTGGAGCCTCAGCAACTGTTGGACGAAGTGATGAAGTATCGGTCGTTTATAAAGAGTGGGGGAGTGACGCTGTCTGGCGGCGAACCCCTGATGCAAGCCGACTTCGTGGCAGAATTCTTCCGACTGTGCCATGCTGAAGGACTCCACACTGCTCTCGACACAAGTGGTGCGATTATAACCGGACGGGTGAAGAACGTGCTCGACAATACCGACCTCGTGCTGCTCGATGTGAAGACGATGGACGCTGAACTCTACCCACGACTGACAGGTGTGCAGCAAACCAACAACCTTGCGTTTCTGGACATGCTGGAACAACTACATCTGCCTACCTGGATACGCCACGTCGTGGTGCCAGGACTGACTGACAACGACGAGTGGCTGCGACGACTGGGCGAACACGTGGCAAAATATGACTGCGTGGAGAAAATTGAAATCTTGCCCTACCACACGCTCGGAGAATATAAATATGAGAAACTCGGACTGAAGTATAAGCTTGAGGGTGTGCCGGCTATGACGGCTGAACGCGCACAAGAAATAAGGGCATTCATGGCTGAATATAAGCCATGCCAGTAATAATACAATATTTTTACGAGGTCATGGCGAATGCATCAATTTATTTGTTTTTATAGTGCTATTTTACGAGTATCATCTGTTTTTTAGTATAAAAAACTTTGCCATCATTTTCTACAATCGATTATTCATTGAGCCCACTTTTTAAAGTGGACTCAGTTATTCACTCTTAGCTGTCTGTGGAACTCACGGCTCTTGCGTTGAAGTTCTTCTTTATGACTGGCATAATGTCGGCGTTGACACTCTCTTTTCATGGCAGTTTTTCGCTCTTTTTATGAAAAGAAGACGACGCAGGTGTATCTGAACCCCATGGTGGGCTTTGACAAAAACCGAACATTGGACGTAGAGATAAAGATGGGAGGAGAGTATCTGTTTTCACATTATAAAACAGTATCTTCTCTGCAAAAGTACTACTTTTCATTCACTTCTTATCATTTTTGAATGAAAAAGTTTGGCAGAACCCCGAATTTCCCCCTAAAATGTTTTACAAATCCGACCCTTCAAGGCTTCAAAAGCCCTTTGTTTACAGCTTTCTTTCTCATTGTGCATATTTTATAATGTGAAAACAGTACGTAAAGAGATAGAGACTCAAAGCCAATATGAGATGAAAATGCGGCGCAATTAGCATATTTGATTTGTGAGACATTGAATCCCATAACTGGACAAACATACACACAGATAGTATGAATTTATGAACAATGTTATTGTAAAATTAGCATCGTCATCCCATGTGATGGCAGCCAGCAGTGACATAAAGTAGCGGAGAGGTTATGAAGCAGGATTGCACGGTTTCTCAGTCTACAGCCGACGAAACAAAGCGTTTTCAGACATCTGAAAGCAATGAATTTCCAGAGGGCACACACGTTTCTGAGCCAGACGAAATGACTGGTTCAGCGATAAAGAAGTGTCCGCAAGTGAACATAAAATCTAAGGCTGCGAAAGAGAAAGTAGACTATACGTCATGGAGTTATCTTTTTGTACACAACCAAAAAGTAAAGGCGATAGAAGACCAACTAAAGAAAGATGGTGTAACCCATTTTGTGCATAAAACAATAAAATACGTCCCCCGTCACAGAAACAGAGGCGGAATGCGCGAAGTGGAAACCCCTTCTGTAAGTGGACTGATATTCTTACAAGGTAATCCAGAATTATTACAGGACTACTTAGATAAAAACAAAAAACCATACAAGCTCTGTAAGAATTGTAGTACAGGAAAGGTAGCCACTATCCCTTGCAACCAGATGGAGCCATTTATGCGTGTGGCAGAAACCGAGCCAGAACGTCTCCGTTTCCTTCTCCGTCCCTTTGTTTATTATTCCAAGAACCGTACCCTGCTACGTATATTGACAGGTGAATATGCCGGACTTGAAGGTTATGTAATCCGCATAGCCCGCGACCGCCGACTCGTAATAGATGTAGGAGGAATGGCAGTAGCCATATCAGGCGTACATGCCGAACGTTTTGAGGAAGTAAACAAGAACGAGGCAAACAAAAAAGAGCGTGAGCTGTTCTACAAGCGCAACCTGCATGAGCGCAACGCCTTTATCGATCGTTATTTTCATCAAGTGAAGACCGCCCAAGAGGTGTCAGCCCAAGTAGAAAACATAGAAATACTCCGTCTTCAGACACTTGCAGATGTAAGAGACAAGAAACTGGATCTGAAAGATGCCTTCGCCACCTTCTATTTCATGATAGAAGAGATAGGCTATTACTATGCACCTTTCATCGACTATTTCAAGGACGAGCTTAGACCCATCTTTGAAGCAGGAAGAACCGTAATGCAAGAGATAGAGAATATCATAGCGATGTTCCAGAACATCAATATGCAGCTCCACAACCGCTACGCAACAGAATACGAAGAGCTCCAAGCCCACTACGGATACCTTTTTGAATGTTGAATGTGGAATGTTGAGTGTTGAATTGTGCGCTTTGCGCATTAGGAATTGTTCAATTGTGAATTGAGAATTATTTAAATCAAAACTCAAAACTCAACATTGAATAATTCAACATCGGCAAAGCCGACCATTCAACACTCAAAATTTAACATTGCCGTAGGCTTTGTGCCAATGTTCAGTGTTAAATGTTTAATGTTAAATTGTTATGGTGCGAAACAACTCACAACTGAACAACTCTCAATCGCAGGCTTTAGCCGAGAATAACTCAACACTCAACATTCAATACTCAACATTGCCGTAGGCATCAATTCACAATTGAACAATTCTTCATCGCATGCGTAGCAGCGAACAACTCAAAATTCAACATTCAATACTCAACATTGCCGTAGGCATCAATTCACAATTGAACAATTCTTCATCGCATGCGTAGCAGCGAACAATTCAAAATTCAAAACTCAAAACTCCTAATTCTTTTAAGGGAAATGGCATTGCTGCCATTCCCCTTAAAAGCTTAGAGTTGCGTCATGGCACCGCCCGCGGCGCCCGTCACAATCAGTTCAATCACTCGCAGCACATAGAGTGCTACACGTTTCCAGTTGATCTTCATACTCGTAGTCTTTAGATACATTAATAAAATGAGTTTCATAATTCACAGTCAGTTAAAGGTTACGCTTCGAGCTTACCGTTGCCGTCCTCCGAGCCAGTGCCGTCGGGGGTGTCGGTAGAGCCGCTGTTCTCAGTATTGCCGTCCGAACCGTCAGTAGTGCCAGAAGGATTAGACGGCTTGGCAGGCGAAGAAGACGAAGAGGTAGGCTTCAGCTTACCGCTCGGAGTGAGGTATACGTCGTTAACGCCACCGTAGCTCTCCACCGCATTCTGATAGGCATCATCGCCCTGATACTGCTCAAGCAACTTGTTCTCACATACAAGATACTGCGTAGAGATGACCGTCTTGGCGTTATGCTTGCGCGAGTGAATCCACACCATGCCATGGTCGCCGAAGTCGTTAGAAGCAAGTGCAGCAAGACACCCTTCCTGCACCGAGAAACCTCTGGCATCCACAAGTGCGAGCAGCTTCGCCTCATTGCTCTTGTCGAGCACAATGCAACAGGCATCCACCTCCGCCATAGGGATGTTGGTCACTTCGTTCACAACCTGATGTACAAGGAAATAAGTGATCTGGTCGCCATACTCGTACAGCTTGTTGTTCAGTACCACAGCATTCGAGAACTCCGCCACCGTTGTCGTACCGGTAATGCTAAGCGTACCAAGACTGATGTCCGTAACCGCCTTCTTGCCCTTTCCGCTTATCGTAATCGACTTTACGTTACCCTGGGTGATCTCGTAAGGAGCCACGATGCACATGCCGGCGTTCACCTCCGCCTTGGTAAGGTATACAGGAATCATCGAGAGGTTGGTCGACACGAACTTGTTGTAGTCGTTACGGCCGTTACGGGTTCCTCCGAATGCCAACTTCATATAGGGTTGCAGCACCTGATACTCGCGAATGATATTGGCCCACTTCATGCGGTGCTTCAGCTGAAGTTCGGTCTTCGCATTTGTAGTCTGTGTGATCTTTTCCGACACGATAGTCTTGCCACTTTTCTGTCTGAAGGTAAGGTTACCTGCAGAACCGTTGAGTTTGGAAATAATTCCAGTAAGTCTTGCCATAATAATTTGGATTTAAATGATTAAAGAATAAAGTTTTGTTTGGGTTGCCTTTCTCATGGCTTCCCATTAGAGTTTCGATGCATCTCCGTTTTGCCTACGTTTTGCCTCAGATGTACCTCCGATACTTCTTCGATCCATCTTCGATTGTTCTTCGATTCCCGAACGAAGCCCGAACGAAGCCCGAACGAAGGATGAACGAAGGATAAACGAAGGATGAACGAGAACCGATCGAAGAACGAACGAGAACCGAACGAGAACCGAACGAGAACCGAACGAAGAGCGATCGAGAAGCAATCGAAGAATCAAGCGTAGTATAACGCTTCATTACAGACTTGTTAGTTGGATTTCGATTTCTTTTCATTTTCTTGAATTTTAGAAAGTTAATACGAAGGTTTTGAATCTGTACGGCTATTGATGCCTTCTTGATTTCACTGGCAAAGTTAGACATGGAAAGAATCAGTTCAAAATCCGCTCAAAATAATTCAAATTAATTCAAAACATTTCAAATATGCCTATAGAACCACACATTGAAAACCTGCAATTAAGACACCCTGAAGAGCCTTTAGAAATCATCCGTCTGGCATGTTATCTTGGCGACGATATAGCTAAAACCAAGGCATACGCCTCGATATTGCAAACCTGCAATGATTACAGGGACATTGCCTATAAAGTAGTGAAAGACATGTATGTTAAGTGTCTGGTAGACAAGGTGACAGCCCAGAAGGAGAAGACATTCATCACCTTCCTCCTCGCATTATGTCCCTACGTCAAAGATGGTAACCCTCATTCGGCTCGTTATCATATCAATCTTATGCTCGAAAGTCCTGAAGTGGAAAAGGAGAGAGAAGAATATGCCAGAAAACTAAGAAACGAATGGAATGGAGGGAATGGTGGAGATAAGCAAAGGGTAACTATCGAGATTTCTTCAAGATATCGAGAGGTAACCATGCCCATTATAGAATCGTTGGCTAATAGTGGGGCGATAACATTGGTAGAGGCCAAGTTGAATGCACAACGCAAACTCAACAAGAGCGTCCGTTATGTAGTTAACGGCAGCCGTGAAGAAATCATCAAGTCAGTCATGCTAATAGATCTGCAGGCCAGAAAAGAGCTCATTTTCAATCCCAAACGCCGTAGCATATTGACTGTTCCCAATCGCAACAGGTATTTTGGCGTAAAGCCCGGTAAACTGATAACGGATCCCGGCAATATACTTGAAGTTCCTGGCAATCCCAACATCCATAAACTCCGTACACTTGTACAAAAACAATACGGATTAACAGGTCGCAATATTGTGGCGCAATCCGCTGAACCGGCAAGACGTATAAGATATGAGAAAGTCTTAGGTTGTGGTATACGAGTGATAGTTGATTAATAGCATCTTATATCATCGGCAAAGCCGACAATTCAACACTTAACATTCAAAATTCAACATTGCCGAAGGCTTCAATTCACAATCGCAGGCGTTAGCCGAGAACAACTCAACACTCAACATTCAACATTCAACATTGCCGAAGGCTTCAATTCATGGCAAAATCCTTGGAAATATAGCAGATAAACTATATCTTTGCAAAAGATAGGCTGCATCTCAGCATAATATTCAAGCAAGCTTGATATTCTGCATTCG
>ERZ1026901.1046-NODE-1046-length-17492-cov-22.637954_pt1 | contig 17492 bp, 14 predicted proteins | sample MGYA00380179_ERZ1026901 | MGnify/ENA primary metagenome ERZ1026901 (study PRJEB33269, sample SAMEA4719815) | human gut metagenome | biome: human-associated habitat; feature: organic feature; material: feces | place: Cameroon | collected 2013-10 ... | reverse complement strand
GAAAAGGCCGTTCAAGTTATCGTCCTTCGGTCGAGGGACGCATGTCCTTCGGTCGAGGGACGCATGTACTTCGGTCGGGGGACGCATGTCCTTCGGTCGAAGGACGATGACTTAGAATACGTTCTAAGAAAACTTCTACGGCCTTTTAGCCTAACAACCAATATACTTTAAGAGAACACTGCAACGCTCTGGTTAACAACTACTATCAAAGTTTCAGATTCTGCCCACTCAAGTTAAAACCGGAACTTGAATAAGTTATCACTTCTTGAATACAAAGCAAGAGGAACATGGCTTGGAGGTTAAGCACAATACTCCATTCTGTATAAACATCATGATTTTTCAGCACGAGAAGACACGTATCAGCCCAAAAAGTGTAACTTTGCAAATGAACAACGCATTAAAATTACTAAGAAGAACTTGTCTGAAGCGCCCTGACTTCTGCTATTTCCATAATTATTCTTATTAACTTCATATCCCATTCACTCGTATGTCAACTACCGAAACTTCTCCACGCCCTTTTAGAGTGGGCGGCCATAATACGATCACGTTCGACCGTTTTATACGCGGTGTCATCGCTCTGCTCATCATTGGACTGATTGGCACTGCACTTTACTTCTTGAGTGGAGTACTCATTCCTTTCTTCGTGGCTTGGGTTGTGGCTTATCTGCTCTACCCTATGGTGCGTTTTTTACAGGTAAAGTGCCGACTGCGCAACCGCTTACTTTGCATTATACTCACTGTCTTGTTCACCTGTGGTGTGGCAGCGGGATTTTTCTATTTGGTGGTTCCGCCCATGATTGACGAGATGGGACATCTCAAGGATATGGCTCTAACCTTTATTCAAAAGGGAGCACACAATCCTGCCATTCCCGAGCCGATTCAAACATTCCTACATAAGTACATGAACGACTACCAGGTGGAGAGATTCCTGCGACAAGACGACGTGATGAAGGCACTGCGAAGCACATTGCCCAAAGTATGGAGCGTATTATTAAGTACGGCTGGCATCATCATGAACATTGTTGCCTCACTCATCGCTTTACTTTACTTGCTCTTCATTCTCACCGACTATGAAAAATATGCCAATGGATGGATTCATTTCGTGCCGCGCAGTAAGCGGGCTTTTGCCTCGCAATTGGTGGCCGACATAGAGAATGGCATGGCTGGATATTTCCGCGGCCAAGCACTCGTGGCGTTAAGCAACTGCGTGATGTTTTCCGTAGGATTCCTAATCATTGGATTTCCAATGCCCATCGGTTTGGGATGTCTCATTGGAGTAATCAGTTTTGTACCCTATCTACAAGTGATTGGATTCATACCTGCGGCCATGCTAGCCTTGCTCAAGTCGGCCGAGACGGGCGAGAATTTTTGGTGGTTGCTCTGCTTGGTGCTCATCGTCTACTTAGTAGTGCAAGTACTTCAAGATACGATTTTTACTCCGCGCATCATGGGGAAAATCATGGGGCTTCCACCCGCCATCATTCTGCTTTCACTCTCTGTATGGGGCTATGCGCTAGGCATTATCGGACTGATTTTGGCTCTACCCGTGACCACGTTAGCTATTTCTTATTACAAAAGATACGTGGTGGGCGAAGAGAATGCAAAGACAGATGGAGCTAGTAATTCGTTCCACTCAAAACTATCACCAGACGATATTGCAATGGAAAGAGAAGCAGGTATTTACTTGGATGATCCTAAGAAGACACCAGCCTCTTCCTCCAAACTAACTCCGTCGGGAGAGGAAAAGAAATAAAACACCTCGAATTCCACAAATAGACACAATAGTGGATAATATTTTTCACAAAAAACACATCAAATTATAAATCAATGGCTCTTTCTTACAAATTCATCATTCCTGTCCTAATGACGGCAAGTTCTTTGCTGGCCAAAGCTCAGGTGAAAATAGACCGCAATGAGACATCCATTGTTATTGGCAACCAGTTCCTGTCGCGCGCATTCAGCATCGCAGATGGACATCTACGCCCCGGACAAATGGTCAATAAACGTGCTGGAGATTTGACTTTTATACCTGGCGCGGGAAGCGAAGAGTTTATTCTCAATCCACAAACGAGAGAGCACAAGAGTATAGATCGTTCTCTATGGAAAGCAGAAGCGGACTCTTGGTGTGATGAGTCTGCACTGGTGGGCAGTCCTCAGTTGTCCATTGATGGCGATAACGGCACAATGTGGCATTCATGGTATGCTACTCCTACTGGCGGTGGGCATAAGGGCGAGAACAATGCGTTACCCCACAGTCTCACTATTTCACTAGGAAAGAAAAGCGTCTTCCGTGCTTTCGGCTACTTGCCGCGAGGCGGTGCTTATGGTGTAATGTCGAATGGCAATGTGAAAGGCTATGAGTTCTACATCTCCAACGATAAGAAGAAATGGACACTTGTTAAAAAAGGCGATATAAACTACACGGGCGTACAAACCATATGGATACCACTCGACAAGGCTTATACAGCCAAATACGTGAAGCTCGTGGAAACGTCATCGACGAACGGCGGAGCATTTGGCGCTTGCGCTGAGTTTTACCTAACAAATGAGATGGTGAATACATCAGATGCTCCTGCCACTGGTCTCAAAGCTTCGAGTATGAAAATCAACGAAGTAAGGGAAGAACAGATCAATGGGGGTAAGCGCATCATATTCGACCTTGCGCCAACTGCTTACACCAACCCCAAAGATGGTATAACCTCTACGTGGGATATCGACATGGTGGTGGAAATGAAGGACAACGACCACTTCATGCGCAAATATCTCCTTGTGAAAGCAGCCGATGCAACCTCACGCACCCTGCCCATCGACTATATTGAGATGGAAAACCTAGGCACACAGCAAGTGGCTTCCGAAAACAAATGGACGCGACAGCAAGCCGCAGGTGGCGAAGGCGGTATGTCTGCCTACACCATCACACTTGGACAACCTGTCTATATTGATGGATTGTTCTTCGGTTCGGAATTTCCACAAGCGGAGAATGAAATCGATGCGGAGGGCATGTATCATACACGCTATTATAGCGGAAAGTCCCTTCGTACACTCGACCTCAACGAACATCGACTAAATGCTGAAGGACAATTCCGCACATGGGACAATGTAGTAGGCGCCACGCGTTCTGCCAGCGATAAGAATGTAATCCGAACGGATTTCTTTGCTTACATCAATACTATTGCACGCCCCATCAAGCCACGTCTGCAATACAATTCTTGGTACGACTGGATGATGAATATCACAGAAGATCGCATCAATTCATCCTTCCGCGAAATGGAACGCGGTTTTTCACAGTATGGTCTTCGTCCCATGGACTCTTACGTGGTGGACGACGGATGGAACAACTATAGTCAAGTGGGCACAGAAGAATCAGGCAATACCCCAAACCATTCTGGCTTCTGGGAATTCAATTCTAAGTTTCCCACGGGATTGAAAGGAGCGAGCGACATTGCTCATCGTTATGGCTCTGGTTTCGGCATTTGGCTAGGTCCGCGAGGAGGATACAACTTCAATCAGCAGTGGGGTAAGTTGCTCGAGAAAAATGGATACGGAACTTACAGTACGACTACATACGATGCCGTGACGGGCGACTCCGTCTATGTAGCAAAACTGCGTGATTTCTTTCTCAAGCAACAACGCAACTATGGTGTAAACTATTGGAAGCTAGATGGATTCGCCACACAACAACCGCAAGCATCTACCAACGGACGATACATCACAGGAGGAAAGAATGGCAATTATTATTTCACCGAACATTGGGAACGCTGGTATCGCTCTCTCTCAGCAATGTATGACGACGCTAGCAGCCGCAACTCCAATCTATGGATAAACCTCACATGCTACGTCAATCCATCGCCATGGATTCTGCAATGGAGCAACTCTGTATGGATTCAAAACTCTCGCGATATGTGGCATGCCATAGTTGACGGTCGTAATCGAGAAATGGATCAACAACTTTCCTACCGCGACGACCGCTACTACGTGTTTATAAATCAACAACAACTGCAATTTCCGCAAGCTCATATCTTCAATCACGACCCCGTATATGGTAAGACTGGCGGCGTTGCGCCCAATGCCATGACCGATGCAGAGTTTCGAGCCTATCTTTACATGATGGCCACCCGCGGCACAGCTTTCTGGGAAATGCTTTATAGCTACAACCTTATGAATGAAGGCAACAAGTGGATGATCAACGCCGAAGCCATGAACTTCATTGACCAACACTATCAAACGCTTCGCAACTCCATCTACTTCGGCGAATCTCCTCTCGCGGGCAAAGTTTATGGCTACTCATGTTGGCAGCGTTCCTCAAAGACAGGAATAGCTGAGGGCATTGTTTCTTTCCGTAACCCCTCCAATAAAGAACAGTCCTATACGTTCCTATTAGACAAAACGGTGGGCGTACCCGAGAATGCTACTAATCTCAGCACAAATCTAATAATGGAATATACCGGCAATCCAGACCAAACAACCACAGAGGCCATCAACTATGCCGACATTTGCGATACACCTCTACTCAACTATGGGGATACACTTACGCTGACATTAAAACCTGGAGAAATTAAACTTCTCCATTTCGGCAAAAAAGACACATCCTCCGCCAGTCCGATCACAGCTCGCAGCACGCAGCAGGGGGTAGTGGTACTTACACTCGACAAGCCCGTCATAGCACAAACTTCGAACTTCGAGCTCTTAGCAAACGACAAACGTGTAGCTAAGGCTTCGGCCGTATACACCGATGCGGACTACCGTACGCTGCATATCTCATTCAATAAAAAACTGACCGACGATAAACTTTACGCAGTACGTATCAATGGTCTTACCGACTGGCAGCAGAATGTAACACGCACCACATCGCCCACCTTCTACTTCGCTCCAGATAGCATCCTCATCAAACTAGACCCCCCCGTATCTCTCTATGAACAAGTACGTTTGGGCTCTGAAAAATCATTCCAAGGCACAGGCGACTTCAGCATTGACTTTACACTATCAACCTCTGAATCCGACGTTCTCATCGCAAAACAATCTTCTGCTTACAGCATCGCCGTACAGAAAGGAAAGCTCTGCTTCAAAGTGGGCAAGAACTTATCATTCACTTCCTCACGTGCCATCAACGATACCCTCCCCCACCGTATCGTTTGTCTCCGTGAACGCAATGGAATGATTAAGATATACATTGATGGAGAACTACAAGGCACCACTTACAATCAGATCCTGCTTACCAACAGTAATAAAGAAAGCACTTCACATCAGAACGCCAGTACCCTTGCCAACAAAGAAGTATTTATTAGTAACACTCCTGCAAACGAGAATCTCCCCGCGGGACCTGTTATTTTGGGACAAAATGGGAAGAAATTTTCTCTCAAGACTTTCATCCTTCGCGAAGGAGCTCTCCCCTATAACTTAACGAAGTAACCCTTATTTTTCCAATACAGCAAGCCATATTCCACACAATGGCTTGCTGTTCTTACTCAAATCCCTCAACAAACTTTTAAAATGTGATTAATGGAATTACTATTGATGGAGTGATATTATTTTTATTTCTTTGCATCGAAAAGCCAGCTAGTACAATTACGATTAACAAGTTGACAAGCATATCATCTAATCTCTAGTACTTGATACACGTTTCTTCTATATGATTACAAATAAAAAAGTCAAAGCCCCACAAGCATTGCATACCATCTCCGGCAATAAGTCCAGACAGAAGCATGCACACCCCCGCAAACGAAAGATTGTGAAGATTGTACTCATAGTGCTCACTACGCTGATAGTAGCATTCGGCATATTCATTGCCTATGTATATCCAGGAGAATACCACGCGTTTGAGGAACGCAAGAGTATGTTTTGCAAGGTATACCATGTAGATCCAGATCAAGCGATAGGAGCTCCATGCCCTATATGCAGTGGAAGGGGATTTTACCCTTATCATTTCTTTGGCTTGATTAAGAAGAAATGTGCTTATTGCCATGGCGTAGGATGGGTTACACTTGAAATGGAGGAGGCCTATTACTCACAAAATCGTAAAAAGATAAGCTTTGGGACGTCGGAAGAAAATACGAAGAAAGAACAAATAGAAGAGCGCGTAGAGACTTTGGGTGAGGGCGTATTCCCTAGCGGACATACTTATTATTACGTAAGCTCGAACGGACTCGCTGCCTCCGTGCACTACTACATGGACAAGCAAGACGAACGCTGCTTCGAGCTTGGCGGCGTGGACGACGTGCAGTACAACGGAACGTACGTGTACAGCCGTTTTCACGACAATATGAATGATTTCCAACCTTTCTCAGGCTATCAGAACAAGATGACCAATCTCCGCATGGTCAACAATCACTTTGAGTATGATCAGGAGGAAGTGAAATCTTATGCCAGCTGGCGCAGTTCTATCAGCGTGAGCAATGACTATCGGCGCATCGTGCTGACCAACGTGGTGAGCAAAGTAAAGTGCGTGCTAGAGATAGCCCCGCAGAAACGCTACGAAGCAGTGCAACGCCAATTCCAAGCACGACGCAAAAACGGCGAAGTACTGGGCGATGGCGTAATCATAAGCGGACAGACGAATGCTGCGCCAAGTAGCTCCTCAGAATCGGAGCGCGGCGGAGCGGAGAGTTATCGCTCGCTTGGCAGAACGTGTCCCGACTGCGGTGGAAACGGCAGATGCCGAATGTGTCAAGGCCGTGGATTCAAAAAGGTTATAGGCCCCTCTACCGACGTAGAAGATCCTAAGGAAGTATTCCAAAACTGCCAATGGTGCAACGGAAGCGGGCAGTGCAAGACCTGCTATGGCAAAGGAAAAATTCAGTAAGTATGCACAATAAAAGTACTCACAGTCTCTCCTATAATCATAAAAATATACCATAGAACAAAAAAACATTTCAAAATATTTGGTCAACTAAACAAAAACCTTTACCTTTGCACTCGCAAAATGAGAAAAGAGAACATCTCTTGCATCAGCTTGCACCAAGGTTTGACTTGCTAGCTCAGTTGGTAGAGCACAACACTTTTAATGTTGGGGTCTTGGGTTCGAACCCCAAGCAAGTCACTTATGTTCCCAACGAGGTCACTTAGTGATTTTTAAGGAAATCAGAAATCAAAAAGTATAAGTGGTATTTACATTGATGTAGATATCACTTTTTTCGTTTTGATTATCAAGCAGATACGCACTATATTTCAATATGGTGCGATACGAAAAAGTAATGTTATGTGGTCTAATTTTGAGAATGCGAATGTTTCACTTCGCAGTGGGATATTTTGCCAAAGTGGCCAAAAGAGGACATAACGATACGATACAAAAAAGTGATACCAAGGTGATACCAATTTTTTGATGGTGATACCAATTTTTTGATGGTGATACCAAAGCACAACTTTTGAACTGCTGAAAGAAAAAAGTTTCCTTTTTTGAAAAAACTTTTATCAAATCCAATGGAGTTTAGAAGGAGAAAAGGAATTTTCCATCACACTTAATGGGATTGATTTATCGCAATTCTCAACCGATGGAAACTGTTTCAAACTTTATCTAACAAAAGACATGTGGCAGTTTATTCTATTAGATGGAGCAGCAGGAAGAGCTTGGCATGTTCAATGGGGATTTGAAGAAAAAAAACAGATGGATAAAGAGAATTGAAGAATTCAATAGATAACTCAAGCGCAAATCCTTTACAATATGTGGTTGCAAAAGGATTGCGCTTGTACTAGACAATAACCTTATTTCTCAAATACTCTCCCATGACATCATAAACATCAACATTTGCTTTCTCGCAAACATCAAAGCACTCATTCATGAGAGCATTGTACTTTGCTGCCTCTTCGGGTGAGAAAGTAGGATCTTTCGTTTCGTAGTTCACGTAAAACGAGAAGTCATCATCAGGGTGGAAGTTGAGATAAAGGTCGTTTGCCAAGTATTGAGCAAAAGCCTTAACATCTTCGATGGTGGTTATTTCTATTTCATATTTTACTCTGTTTCATAGCCCTCATCATGTACTATCTGTTTTACAACACTCACATCAACTGTTGAAAAGTCAGATTTATCATAAATAAGAACTAATGCTATTATACCATTGTGCCGCTTTTACGATTGAAGAAATCTACTTTCTAATTCGCGCATGCGCTCTATCAACTGATTGAAACTTGGCTTTTCGCCATATATCATAGAAGTACACATACTTTTATAATCACTTTCCCATGCGGTGATAATGTTTTCACGCGGTACAAGAACCAATCGCTTCCGAATATCGGGTGTATAATCCATACCACTGACGCTGGTGAAAATTTCACGATGGTGCCGAATTGATTCCCACAAGGCATCATCATCAATAGCAGACAGAGCGAAGTCTTTATCCATCATTCTCGATAAGTCATACAGATGTCTGGACTTTCGATTAGCAATTTCTCCATGACCTTCAACGGAGAACAATTCGTGCAACAGAAAGACCTTTTCCAAAAAAGTTTTGCTTGCCAGTGCGGTTGCCACTTCGCTATCAACAATTGTAGTTTGAATGGTCGGGAACAGACTTTCAACCATACTGCGTATATGTGTGTTCTCATGCGGTTCAAGTAATGAGCGTGCACCTATTTCAAGCATAACGATAGGTGATAGATAGGCTAATGGATCAGGCCATACACTTTTGTAACTCACAAAAATTTTGCGAGGTTCTGGATATGTACTATCACCTTCTCCATCAGGTTCTGGTTCTACTGAGCACAGATTATTCAAGCCATATTTTTCAAGAGCCGACTCTAATGCTGGAGTAAACTCATCTTTAACAAAAAGAGATGATGCTTTTCGGAGTTTCTTTATTTGTTTTTTAGTCAAATCACCTTCAAAATCAAAAAGTGAGCGATCTACCGCCAAATCTATATCTTCTGAAAATCGGTCTATTAAGTGCCAAACTTTACTCAGAGATGTTCCTCCTTTGAAGATGATTTTTTCCGCAAAAGGTAGTGTAAATACGATTTGTAATATAGTAGAGACCCAAAGATCCTTTTCAATTGCCTGAGGTGGCAAACCATAACGAGCCGCAGATTGTTGTAAAACAAGACGTTGTTCGTTCTCTGTAAGTTGAAAATAGTTATTCATATGCTGCTGTTACAATTTTTCGTACCCATACAGGCATTAACTTTAGGTCGCTAAGCACCGATTCTTTCTCTTCTTTCTGGAGCAGAAAGATTATCTGACTAATCTGTCCCATAGTGACATTTTCTTTTTTGATTGACTTCAATGCAGAATTTACAAGCATGGCCAAATGGTTCTTAAAAGCCAAATTTTTAGGTGCGGTATTTTTAAATTGTATTCCCTTGTTCCCTGATATACAAACCTTTCGAGATTGTCCATCGGTAAGGAATACATAATTCATAGGAACTTGTGTCGAAAGCCCCAATGCATTAAGTGCATACTCGCCAGTTGGCACTATACGTGCATGATCACGAGAAGCTAATGCTTCGGCTATCTGGTCATACGAAGGGTAAATAACTCCTAAACCAAGTTTCTTTTCAATTTCAGGATAACAATAGATACCTTGTGCCACACGAATTATTACCCCACTTTTCGTTAACCTTTGCAAGGTTTGCCTTATCGTATCAGAAGTCCCCATACCCACGAAGTCGTCAGGAAAAAAAATTTTTCCCCTCTTGAAGGTGCGTATTTTGTTTTCTATTTTTTGAGCTGTACTTTCCATATTAAAATGAATTATGTCACAAATTTACAAGAAATATGTGACATACAAACATTGAAGAAAGAAAAAAATATTTGTCACAAAAATAATTGATATTTGTGACAAATTGAGTTACATAAACATCTCCATACCATTTATTTCAAACACGCAGACGTCGCGAAGCTGTCGGATTTCATTGCTATCCAGCAGTTTCATTCTTCGCGTGCCTTTGTAGAAGTCGTAGCGGAGAGAAATGCAGCGGTACCAGCATTGGATTTCACCCGAGCGCGTCCATAGTTTGAGGTCTACGGGTTCAGGAGATTGGAGCATACGTTTGAGTGTGGTGATGTGGATAGCGTAGGGCATTAGTCAAAAGTGTTGTTGTAAACCTGGTTGAAGATATTAAGCAAGCGAGGAACGGTGAAAGGCACCTGCTTGCGAAGCGGTTCCCACTTGAACTTCACATGGCTGTTCGTATTGGTGGCATCAGAAAGTTCACTTTCGATGTCAGTGATAAGAATGGAACTGCCCACAGGGAGTTCAAGAGAGGTCAAGTAGAGTTTGTGAGACTGCAAAGCCTGCGTAAGATGACGGGCAAAGGAATAGGAAAGCGAGGACGTCTCGCTCTCGTATTCTACCTCCGTATTATCATCGTATGCAGAAGATTCTCCACAACATACGGCAAAACTGCGGTCAAAAGAAACCTTGCGCTTGGTTTGGGCAGTGAGATACAAGGTATCACTCACATTGAACTCATTCTGAAAGATGAGCGTAAGCGTGGGAACTTCATCGGTCAAGAAGAACGTGAAAGTACGTTTTCCACGAAAAAGCCGCCATGCGCACAGCAAGAGAGCCAATGCGCACGGCGGCTGAAAGAAAGGATTGCCCGAAAGGGTGGGCTTAAAAGCTATTAATGACTATGGGAACCATTAGCACAACCACTTGTTGATTTATTCTCATTAGCAGATTGCGGAAAACTCTTTCCCTTTGATGTCCACTTACTTCGTAATTTCTTCATAGCTTGCTGCCACTTAACCACATCATTTTTTGTTGCAGGTTTATTTCCTGCAAAATGTGAAGCAAGCATACTGTCATAGTTTCCCCAAGTTCGCTTATCCGTATTGTAGTTATTCTGCTCCCCTAAATCATATTTGTTTCCACTAGTTGCTGAATTTGAAAATTTATCATCGTATCTGTCTGCCATTGTGTTGTCCGTAGGGAGGAAACTTGAATTAGACGTTCCATAGAAAGATGCTAACGTATTTATTGCGTTATATACTCCATATTCTTGCATGAAATTATCAGCAGTAACAATGGCCTCTCCCAATGTTTTTGCAACATTTATAATAGCACATCCCAATCGCTGCCAGCGAGCTTCATACTTATCCTGTCGATACTTCAATTTAGCTTTAAGGATATCCATTTCTTTTTCCATGTTAAGATTATCATTCCCTACAAATTCTCCCTTTTCAACCCCAACATAACTATATTTGCAAGGTACTATTTCTTCCCCCTTCGCATTATATACTCCCCATAATTTTTTCCCATTAACAATTTTGTCAACGTAATAGAATGTTCTCATCCCTTTAAAAGTATAGTGAATGCCGTCAAACTTTCCTAAAGGAATCAAAGGTTCAAGTGTTTCTTTATCAAGTATTACAGAAAAATCACCTGCATAGGCTCTTCTTGCTTTTCCTCTACCATTACCAATATAAGCTATATAATTGGATATTGGTTCTAAATCACCAAAATATATAGTGTTATTTCCACCTTTCATGATACGCGGATAGCCAGGTAAAGGCGGAACTAGTATTTTGCCATTAAGAGCATATAATCCTATAGACTTATCCTTAATTACAAAATAACCATTGGGTAATTTTGATGATAGTATTACATCATCATAGTTCGACAGAAGTACACGCTCTACGTTATTAAAAGGTAATATATCCATATTCTCCTTCAATGAAACTTCTTTTCCATCTGAAAGAACATTAAAAACATATGCTCCGTCAGATAGGTTCCGATTGCTAGTCTTTTTTCCTTTCTTAATCAGGCTTTTAACTTCAGATTCCGTTCGAGGTTGAGCAAACATACATAGTGGCAGAAATGCCATTGCCACAAATGAAATAATTACTGTTAACCATATTTTGTTTGACATTTTCTTTCCCTAAATCCGTGTCGGGCGCAACTTCTAATTGTTAATACTTGAACGCCCCAAAAATACAACAAATTCAATTACTCCTCCCAAATTCATACAAACATTAACACAAACTTTGCCAATCTATCTCACTCCTCCCACAAATTCCCCATAAAAATCATGCTGCGGAAACTTCTCACATCCAATATACAGTGTATCAAACGCATCTGTGCCATCGGTGCGATGCTCCAGCAAGTCCTCCTCTGATTCGGGATTTTTCTCTGTGGACTTGTTTTTACGGAAACCATTGCGACCGCGTTCCACACCTGCCGATTGTATGGCAAGAATAAGGTCATCATTGTTTTGTTTTACGAATGTTGGCTGCACTCGACAAAGTTCAAACAAGTTTGACTTTGTTCTCATTTGCACAACATTTGGCGGTTGAAGAACGGCATCAAGCGTTGCTTGCCTGAAAATCCTTGGTTGATGAGCAAATACTTTTCATCATGGCGCATAGGGTTGCCCAAATACACATCTTGCACACTCCAGCCGTGGCGTTCAAACTCATGCACAACTACCCAATGAAAATCTTGGTCGTTCACGGCATAGTTAGAGCCAAGTGCGGTAGCATCATAGTAATAAATGACACTGTGGTTGGCATGGGGCGCATAGTATGTGCAGAAGTCTGCAATGAGCGCAGGGATTTTGCGCTCAAACTTGACGTAAAAAGATTTGAGCACATTAAGTCGGTTGCCGCGAGGCAGACCCCACACAACCCAATTGATATTGGCATTGTAGTCCTTGCCAATACAAAACTCAAGGTCGGCATTGATGCGGCAATTTAAGAACGGGTGGAGAAACAGATGTGCAAGGCTATACGCTCAAGCTTCCTCCTAAAACGCATTGCCTTTGCCGTGTCACGAGATTGCCGAAGCAAGGCGCTTGCCACCGCCCCACATCTAAGCCCTACCATGTAGCCCACCTCTCCCACTCCTTCACACCCAAGCGCACGGAAAAGCCGCCATGCGCACAGCAAGAGAGCCAATGCGCACGGCGGCTGAAAGAAAGGATTGCCCGAAAGGGAGGGCTTGGGAGAATGGGGTACTACTTCTTGTACGACTGATCTAACAGTGGCAAAATCATTTTCGGGTCTTTTTTGAACTCCTTCAATGAAATCTCATCATTCTCTATTTTCTTTATGACTTCAGGAAAATCCTTTAAAGCAAATTTTAGTTCCTTCTTTATTGCAACTCGTATCCCTTTGACATCAAGCCAATATGCGTTTGCATAGGTGGCATCCTTGGTCAAGTAGTAGTATTTCCAAGTGTCGCGTGAAGTGGTGGAATTTTTGGTGTACGTGTTGTCCGCAAAGGACATCGTATATCCCTTTACGTTCTTGCCATTATAGAAAAGGCGCAAGAAAACAGGCTTCTTGAATGGTTTCGGTTTTTTGCGGAGAGGACCAGGAATAGTGGACAATGCTTGAACCGATTCGTAGACAAGAGGCATAGAATCCATTTCAAGGTTGACGAACTCCACTCTTTTCACCTCTTCACTCGTATAGGTAGTAGTTTCCCCCTTGTACTCTGTGCTAAAGGTAAACTTCTTTACTTCAGGAAGCATGGTGTTGTAGAAACTTGTCATGGAGTAGCCTTCCAAAGTAGTTCCGTCCACCTTGGTTATCCTTACACGATACTGTTCAGACTTATCCGCTTTTTGTGCATACGCACAGAATACGGAGAAGAATGCAACTAAGATAGCAATGACTTTGTTCATAATCATAAAAAGTTTTAGTTCGATTTCGCAAAAATAGACATTTTATCTAACACCCCCACCAATCCCCCATAAAAATCATGCTGCGGAAACTTCTCACACCCGATATACAACGTATCAAAAGCATCCGTACCATCGGTGCGATGCTCCAACAAGTCCTCCTCTGATTCTGGATTCTTCTCCGTGGACTTGTTTTTGCGGAAACCGTTTCTTCCGCGTTCCACACCTGCCGATTGTATGGCAAGAATAAGATCATCATTGTTTTGTTTTAAGAATGTTGGCTGCACTCGACAAAGTTCAAACAAGTTTGACTTTGTTCTCATTTGCACAACATTTGGCGGTTGAAGAACGGCATCAAGCGTTGCTTGCCTGAAAATCCTTGGTTGATGAGCAAATACTTTTCATCATGGCGCATAGGGTTGCCCAAATACACATCTTGCACACTCCAGCCGTGGCGTTCAAACTCATGCACAACTACCCAATGAAAGTCTTGGTCGTTCGCGGCATTGTTAGAGCCAAGAGCAGTGGCATCATAGTAATAGATAACACTGTGGTTGGTATGAAGCGCATAGTACGTGAGAAGTCCCACACCACCATATCGAAGCACACGAAAAGCCGCCATGCGCATAGCCAAAGAGCCATGCGCACGGCGGCTAGAAATGAAAGGCTTTAATCACCTACATATTCACCGTTTTTACACCATTCTTAATAGAAATTCCTTTATAATTCTCACTTACTTGACGACCTGAGATATCGTAGCGAGGAGCATTGTAAGCGTTCGTAACATCTACTGTGCTCTGAATAACATCCGTAGATAATTGCTTAACAGACAACACATACACCTTAGTCTCGTAAGGTTTGAGTGTGCCTACGTTCAATATGTTTTCTACATCAGCCTTCGTTTTCGACCATAGTTCACTGCAAGTATAGACGGTATTTTCTTGAAGATAAAGGTCGGTAAGCTTGAGTGCTGGAATCTCTACATCCGAGCCACCACGATTAGTAACCGAAACAGCCATACGGCCATTTACCAAGTCTTTCACGTAAATGTCGTAACCATTATTGGAGTAGTTTTCTTTTCCTGTAGAAAGAGCCTCCATATATTCCGCCTGTTGTCCGAGCGCGTCTTGGTTAATCGCAAGGATTTCAGTATTGGTCAACGTTTCGATATCAGCTTCGGTTATCAATGGATTAGGCATTGTTTGGCCACTATTGGCCTCGCCTTTAGGAGTTTCACGAAGATCGCAAGTCAGAGCCAAGGGGCTTGCAAACATACACCACAACGACATTTGTGAGCGAGCCTGTGCATCGTTTAAGCCAGTGATTTTACCACCATTTTGCTGATGGCCTGCAGTATTATTGCTTGGTCCGCCCAATCCATGAAGACCGATACACATCATGTCGAGGTCGTTGAAACGGTTCACACCAGCATACATCCACAAGCGACGAACTTCATCCGCACCACCAATTACGCCTGGGCGTGAGTTGTTACCCACCCAGTCTTCGCGAGCATCACTCGTAGCACGCCAACTTGAGCCACCAACTTCAGCGCCCCAAGTCCAAGGCTGTGTTTTACCCCACTCACAAATATTGAATACGAATGGGATGTTGCCCTTTGCCTTGCGTTCTTTGTTGAGTTCAGCAATAACCTTACCCATCTGTGAATAGCTCACCTGGGTGCTTGCCTCGCGGTTGCAATAGTCATACTTCAGCATATCTACGCCCCATGAATCGAACAAAGCAATGTGTTGTGCTTCATGACCATAAGACCCTGGCTGATAGTTTTCACAAGTCATAGAACCTGCATCACTATAGATGCCCAGTTTCATCTTGCTATTGATTTTCTTCAAAGCAGCCTTCAGTCCACTGATACCCTCGGGGAATTTTGCAGTATCGTAAGTCAAATCATTTTTATCAGAAGTCTGCTTAGCCCATGCGTCATCTAATACAATGGTATTAAAGCCTGCGTCAATCAAGCCATACTTTTGCATACCCTTAGCAATCTCCACCATCTTATCGTGGCTAATGGCGCGTGCAAACCAGTTCCAAGTAAGCCAACTCATCATAGGAGTGGGCGACTGCATGTGGCTATCCACAATGAGGCGAACCTTGGTCAAAGCCTCGTCTTCATCATCGGCGCCCTTGGTTTTAACAATGTAAGTGTATTCACCCTCGGTAGTGGGAGCTGTACCCGATACGTACTTGTATTTGTTACCCACATTTACGCGGTCGTCCTTCAGCACCAAGGTGGAAGAAAGATTGGCATCAAATTCAACACCAGTTACAGTTTCTCCCTCGTTGGGCACCAACTTGTGAATATAGGGAGCACCAGGGAGCGCATACATCAATGTGGCGCAAGGCATTGACCCTGCTGATGGGTCAACAATTTGCCAAGCAGAGTTGCGGTCGTTAGCATTGTAAAGGTTTAACACACAATTGTTGGCAATGCCGCCTGTAAAGTTCCACGATGCGGAACTTGCTTGAGGCTCTGCAATTTCGCCCGGAATGATGGCAACTGTTTCGTCTGAAAGATAGTAAAGTTGCCAAGTATTGGCTGTTGTTTGATCGGTAGTGTATTTTACATTACTCTTTGCCGTTTCGGTGGTGTTACCACCATTGTTAGTTGCTGTGTAGTAAATGTAGCACTTGGCCGATTGGTCGTAGATGTAATACTTACCAAGCTCGCTTGATTCTACAAAGAGAAACTTATCAGCCTCGCCACGCTTTGTGGTGTGGTGAATGTCGTCACCAATTTTCTTGATAAATGCCTCGGGCATATGCAAGAAGTAGGGATATTTCTTCTCAGCGTCAACACTTGTTGTTGGTGTGAAATACTGTACAAACTTCACGTCGACCTGATAGTTTACATTATCAATGGTTACCTTTGCCAAGCTTCCACCACCTACGCTAACTTTTACGTCGTTAAGTTGGAGTTCACCTTCCACCGTAATTGTTTGATTACCTTGAGCATTCAATCCCTTGAAATCTTGCCCATTGATAGTTACCGTAGCTGTACTGGGCATACCATCGCTAAAGAGGATGTATTCGTGTTTTACACCAACTTCTTTAAGGAGCCATCTTGAGCCACTATCTTGTGCACCATTGTTCTGATAAATGCCAAGCGTAACCGTTCCATCTTCAGGGTTAGAAGTTCCAACGCCATAAAGCCAATTCAAGTATTTAGCTGCCACGCCTGTGCTATTATAAGGCTGGAATTGATAGTAACCATTATTGACTTCTGTAATTTTGTAAATGGCACTTTCTTGCTTATCATCGGTCATTGTCACAAAACCTACTTGATTAGAGTAACCATTTTGTGTGGTATAACTTACCCACTTACCAGCAGTCACGTTGTAAATGTAGTAAGAGTCTGCCTTATCACTTTCGTAGAAGGCAAACTGTGCATAATTTTTTGGATTTTTTGTAGGCGATGTCGTCGCGTTACAATAATAACCCTGTGCATTAGCCATGGTGTAGCAATGCTCTGGTTTTCCTACTGTGGGGAGCGTTGTGCTCACCGCAATACCTGCAAGGGCTGTCAATGCTGTAGTCAGCATACATACCACAAGTAATATTCTCTTCATATTCATTATATTGATGGTTCGTTAGAATCCCTTAATCGCAACAGAAGTCTGAGCCATAGCAGAAATATAGCAAGAAGTGTCTCTCCCTGCCAAAAGTAAAGTTGAGATTCTCTGAAATAGTGGTGTTAGATGTTATTAGCCACGCAAATATATCATCTTTAATTAACATGACAAAATAGGGGGGGGGATTTAAACTTCATTAACTAAAAGTATTTACGTTTCATCGCACTCTTAATCAAGTCGGACACGAAAGTGTAGGCATCACACACCACACCTATATAAATACACGCGCGCGAGGAAAAATCACCTCGTTATGCGTTCAAAATCAGTCTATCCTATCGGTCTTTATCCATA
>ERZ1026901.1043-NODE-1043-length-17535-cov-8.723970_pt1 | contig 17535 bp, 15 predicted proteins | sample MGYA00380179_ERZ1026901 | MGnify/ENA primary metagenome ERZ1026901 (study PRJEB33269, sample SAMEA4719815) | human gut metagenome | biome: human-associated habitat; feature: organic feature; material: feces | place: Cameroon | collected 2013-10 ... | reverse complement strand
TGATGACGGACAAACTGGAGTTCGTTTTCGTGGAGGTGGAGAAGTTCGACAAGGGTGAGGATGAACTGGAGACGGATCTGGACAAGTGGCTGTATCTGCTGAAGAACATGTCAAACTTGCTGGGACGCCCTGAGAGACTGAGGGACAGGATATTCACGAAACTCTTTGATGTTGCGGAGCTCGCCCAGCTTGACGACAATGACAGAACCAATTACATTAAGGCCATGAATACTGAACGGGACACATACAATCAGATCGAATACGCGCGTGAGACCGGACGTGAGGAAGGGCATAAAGTGGGCAAAGAGGAAGGGCTCAAGGAGGGTAAAGAAGAAGGCATAAGGGAAGGGCGTGAGGAAGGCGCAAAACAGAATAGTTGTGACATTGCCAAAAGAATGTTGGAGAAGGTGATTGATATTGAGACAATTTCAGAACTGACAGGTCTGACAGAAAAGGAGATTTCCAAATTGAACCGGATTGGTTCCTAAGGTGTAGCGGAACTAGCCCAGCTTGACAATGAGGACAGAATCAAATACATTAAATCCATGAATACGGAACGGGACACATACAATCAGATCGAGTACGCGCGTGAGAGTGGGCGAGAAGAAGGACGTGAGGAAGGGCATAAAGTGGGCAAAGAGGAAGGGCTCAAGGAAGGACGAGAAGAGGGACACAAGGAAGGCAAAGAGGAAGGTCTCAAGGAGGGTAAAGAAGAAGGTATAAAGGAAGGGCGTGAAGAAGGCGCAAAACGGAATAGTTGTGATATTGCCAAAAGAATGTTGGAAAAAGGGATTGATATTGAGACAATTTCAGAACTGACATGTCTGACAGAAAAGGAGATTTCTGAATTAGACAGGACAAAATCGCGATAAATATTATACGACTCGGGGCCTCTTGCTAGATTATAGCACTGGCGACAGGTCTGACAGAAGAAGATGTATCCTGGCTAAAGGATAGGTCGGAGCCAAAGTAGTCTTGCTTAGAGAAATATCATTCAGTTATTTGTCCGGGAAACGCTATGTTTTCTGGACAAATTGCGTTTTATGCAGATAACTGTGTGGCCGATGAGCGATTGGTAACAGAGTATGAAAAACTGGCGGCATGGTGTCCTTCGTTGTGGGAGAGACTGTCTGAAAAGTCAAACATTCTTCAGTGAGAATCGAGAATCCGATTTTGGCCTTGTATAGTTGTACGGAGTATTTTAGTCTCGCGAGGACTTTTAGGACAGCCTGGGGGGGGAGACTGTCTAAATGGTTAAACATTTCTAAGTGAAAATCAAGAATTTGCTTTAGGCTGTGTATAGGGGGACGAACAATTTCACTCTTGCTAGGACTTTTAAGACAGTCTGGTCTTCGACCCTCTTGACAGACGTGTTTTAGCGTTTTATTCTGAACGTCAAGCTTTTACGGAAATCGCGGGATGCCAAGAGGTGGGTCTGAAAGGGGGTCTTGACAGGTAGACCAAGTTGTGTAAACTCTGTATGGTATTGATGTCTAACAAGTTAGCGGGATGAGCCTTAAATTGTCGTCTGCCAAGAGGGTCGAAACAGGAGGGCACCATCTGTCAGATTATCTTCTGCCTTGTTCTTGTGCGGCTGTGCTAGACAGTTTTCGGGGAGATGTCAGCAATCCTTATCTTTGTACGTCCCGGCGGAATGTGGCAGTGCGACGCCGAAAGCGGGGGAGACTGTCCGAAAAGTCAAACATTCCTCAGTGACAATCGCGAATCCGCTTTCGGCCTTGGATAGGTGTACGGAGTATTTCAGTCTCACGAGGACTTTTCGGACGGCCTGGGGAGATGACGGACGGACGTCTATGAGCTTGATGAGTCGCTTAGTAATCCTTAAAAAATAACTTGGTAATCTTTGCGAGTCTTTTCGGTCTATATTCCTTTTGTATCAGTCGTGTACGTCCAGTACACTCCTTCTTCGAAAAGAAATCTATCCTCGAAAATTCTTCACAAATCTTTACCAACTTATTTTTTAATGCTTACTTAAATACAGTGTCGTTCGGGAAACTGGAAGATAACGGGGTATCATCTGGATATGAAAAAAGCAGGGCTCAACACCCTGCTTTCTGTGATATGTTTCGAACTATGTCGAGAATTAATTATTAGAACTGCTCGTCTGTTGTTGTGTTGCCGTCAACAGAGGTTGAACCCTCTGCCGGTTTGACCTCGCCAGTTACAACGTCGATGTTTTTAATGTCATCCTCCCAGTCACCTACAGCTGGAGCCCACTTGATCTCATCGAGAGAGAAGATAAGGTTGAAAGTATATCTCTTGCCGATTTCCCAGCTATCGAAAATATTTTTAACATTGAGAGTTTTGGTGTAGGTCTCGGAGATACCATCTTTGAATGTTACAGTGTATTTGACTTCGATGGTGGCAATCTTGTCGGTTTCTGTTACACCCTTGAAGTCCTGAGGAATATAGATATATCTTACCTCGTTTTTGTCAGGCACTGGGTCAAATGCTTTAGATGAGGAGACCTCAAATGCAGTTTCCGTATATTTCTGATCAGTTCTTTTTGTTCCTGGAAAAAGATAATCAGGAGTATAGATACCTTTGGCTGCATCTTTCTGGTACTGAGTATAGGTCATTCCATTGACAAGGTTTTTGAAAGTGATGGAATTCAATGTGATAGTCGCACCCGGATAGTCAGACTTTTTCTTTACAGCGAATTTGACTCTTGAAAGTTTGTGCTTGAAAAGAGTCGGCACACCATTGAAATTGTAAACATTTTGATTGGCAGTCTTGTCTTTTGCGATATCTGCTACGAGAAAATCTGTATTTGGATGAGTGTCCAGATTGAGAGAACCAAAGATACCGTACTGCGAGTCATGATTTAGGCAAGTAAAGTGTGTATCAGTACCACTTTTGTCAGTAAGAGAATTGCTGTTCAATGAATACGCGAAGAATGTGAGTTTACCTTCCTTTGGCCAATAGTAAGAAGCTTTCTGGTCTTTCCATACATTATTGCCATAAGAAATGGTGGCACCTTCTTCTCCTTCTTTTCCAATGTATATCTTCGCCTCTGTATCTGTATGGTTCGCATTCCAGTTCTTTCCGCTAGGCAGATAATAAGCCCAAGAAGCGAACACATTTTTAGTGTCGAAAGCCTGAGGATCAGCCTTTGTCCTTGGGGCGACTTTGTAAGAGATCTCCACGTTCTCGCCTGAAACGGCAGGAACTACCTCATTCTTGGAGCAGGCAGCGAGGGCTGCAACTGCAGATAAAAGTACGATTAATTTTTTCATGATGTTTTTATTTAATATGTTTATTTGATTTCAATTTCCTTATGCTCATCATCCCAGTCACCTATGATCGGATCATAACCGCCAGATGTCTTGGGCGGGTCAATCTTTATAGTCTTTTCCAGAAGAAGCCAATGATGAAGTACGGCATTGTCACTCCGGAACAGATCTGAAATATCGAAGGTGTGCCGGAAAACCTTGCCGTCAGTCCTGGTAAGGTCGAAAGTGACCTCCAAGTCATTGACAGAACCTCCGATGTGCCCGAAGGTGTTGAAGACAGCGCAGATGACAGGCGTGCCGTTGTCATCGCTCTTCACCATCTTGAACCAGAGCGACGTCTCAGGGATATTGACACGGGTATCTGTGGCGATGAAATTCGAGCCGGCCATGCCGCGGAGCAGGGCCTGCGCTCCAGAGACATACTTAAGACTGTCAACCTTTATCTGCAGATACCAGGACTCCACCACAGAACGCGCCTCGGCATGTATGGTATAGAGGCCGAAATGATAGGGAATGTGTTCATCGGAATTCCTGGCGACAACCAGATGCTCCGGCTCCACACGGACCTCCGGCACCTCACCCTTGGAAGAATACTGGTTCGCTATATAGGACGCAGCCTTGTCCGTATAGGCACAAGCATTGTTCCATGAATGATAATCCTTTACGAGAGTGTCATCCGTGCCGTAGTCATAAATCAGCATCTTGTACCTTCCCGGAATAATGGAAAACTCGCCGGAAATCATCCTCCTTCCGTTTTCCGCAGTGGAAATATCCGTGATGAAAGTCTCGGCAGCGACATTGTCCTTCTTGTCGAAGAAAATGACATGCATCATCTCCGGCTCGATTACCGGGGCCTGAACCTTGGGATTGTAAATGTCGCAAGTCACATTTTGGATATTGTCAATGTTGACCTCGACATTGACCTTCGTCAGATATTCCGGATCCTCCAGCGGCCTCCTGTGGCAGCCTGCGGACACGGACACGCACAGCATCAGCCAGGCGGCGCAGAAAGCGTTGCCTCCGGAAGCATGTATGTGACGGAACATTGACATTGATCTATATTAAAAACTTGATTATTTTCTATTGTGCGAGTCCTTCCACAGCGGCAGGACAAGTGAAACTTTCAGTTTTGTAGGGCCGAACCACGACATCCTGCCCACCTTGAACTTGTCCCGGTACAGATGGTCGTAGCCATCATCCGGCTGATAATGCCTGTAATCACTGCTTATATAGCCCGCCGACACGGAAAACTCCATATTCAGCCATTTGCAGATCGGCATTGCATAACCGTAAGTCAGACCGGCGGACCAGTATTCGCCCTGATAACACGGCTTCGTCTTCCACTGGAGGTCATATTTCCCCGCCATGGCATAGACACCCGCGAAATGCCCGCTCAGCCAGTCCTTCTTGTCAGTCCTCCGGAACCACCAACGCGGTTCCACGCCCATTGTCCACAGCTGGAAACAATATTGCTTGTCATTGGTGCCCCATTTCCACCACGGGAAAACGTCCTCGACAAGGATGGAAACCTTCTTCGTTATCGGGAATTCCACTTCCGCGTTCAGTGCCGTGACTGCATCATACAGCAGATTAGTCTTGAGGGCAGGATACCAATACTTCCTTTGCTTGCTGCCGGTCTCCGCTGCAGGCTCCGCGAGCGAGATGTTTTCAGACTCATGTCTTGCAGCATTGACAGGTACCAGTCCCGGAACTTCAGGCATCGGCGGGAAATCGTGACGGAAATCATGCTTGGAAAACATTGTCACTTCCGCATACCTCAGATACGGCAGTATATTCCTCTTTATATATATGTAAGGCACGCCGCCGTCCATCTTCATAATCCGTCGGTAAACCGTGTCCGGATGCTCTTTCGGACGGCTCGCGAACTCCCTGAGGATTTCAGCCCTCGACGGAACCCTGTCGTCGGCCTCCAATGTGCTGAGAAACTCCGGAAAATTGGAACCCAGCGGAAAAATTGTCACGTCACCGATCCGCCCATCGTTCTGAATCCCCTTGAGTTGTCTTTTCAATGCCAGTCCGCGGTTTTCCGACAGTTTTGCATTGTAGCGGACATATCCTTCCGGCGATGCGCTCGAAATGATGTAAATGCTGTCAACGAGACGCAGGCTCCGGTTGAAAATCCGCTCGATCTCCCTGAGGCTCGCGCCATTGCCGAGATAAGTCGTGTCAATGTCAAAGTTGTCCCAGCGGTAGTAAAGCTTTACCGAAACGCTGTCAGAACTTTTGCCTATGCCGTCTGCCGCCTCAATTTCCACCCTCATCGCAGATGGCATGACCGCACCCGCCCTTGCCGTCAATGACAGGAGCACGCAGACAATCGCAAGGACAATTGTTCTTGCAAATTTGCCGATATTATATCCGGGAGTGCGGTTCACGATTGTTTTAGATTAACTACGTCTATTTGTTAAAGGGCCGCAAAGATACTCTATAAGAACGAGACGGGCTTGTAAAATCATGAAATAAATTTACAAAAGTTAAATTTTATGTTCTAAAAATAACATTGCCAATCCGGCGAACCTTTTCATTTTTGGCATTTATAGGAAAATAACTACATTTGCAAGATTCGTGTCGGGAAATTTTTGATGATTGATTATGGCGAAAACGAACATACCTGTCTTATACCGGATATTCAAAGCTTACGTCAAGTTTTTGGTAGAAAAGGTATATTACAGACGGGTACATTATATAAACACCGGGAACGTACCGTCTGACGGCACTCCTCTTCTTATTGTCTCCGACCACCAGAACAGCCTCAATGATGCTCTGGGTATCCTGTTGTCTATTTCAGATCGTATCGTGCATTTCATAGTCAGGGCAGACGTGTTCGAATTGAGCAGTACAGCAGACAAATTCCTGAGAAAAATAGGCCTTTTGCCGGCGTTCCGTCTCGGCTGGGAGGGAGAGTCTGCGTTGAACAACAACGCCGCCACCTTCCGTGATTCCGAGAAGGCGCTTCTCGACGGAAACACTGTGGTTATCTACCCGGAGTCGGGACATCAGACCAGGCATTTCTTGGGCACCTTCTCATACGGCTATACTAAAATGGCATTCGAGGCCGCCGAAATGGAAAACTTCGAGAAGGAAATCTTCATCCTTCCGAGCTGCAACCATTATTCGGCATATCGTTATCTGCGTACTGACATGCTGATAGAATATGGAACGCCGATTTCCATAAAGCCGTTCTACGAACTGTACAAGATGAAGCCGCGCACGGCGCAGAGGCATGTAAATGCCCTTGTCAGGGAGCAGATCAAGAGCATGATGCTGTCAGTGGATGACATTGATAATTACGATGCCATTGACTTTATCCGCCAGGGAAGATACGGGCAGGAATTTGCGAAGCGGGCAGGCCTTGACCCTGACCAGTTGCCGCAGAAACTTCAGTCCGACAGGACGCTCGTGGCAGCATTGACCTCAGCAAAGGAAAGCCGGCCTGAGGCCGTGGCCGAAGTTTATGCGGAGGCATCGGCGCTGCGACAGGAGATGGAGGCGGAAGGATTGACCGATACCGAACTCGACGCGACACCTTCGATTATTACATTGATTGTCAATGCTATAGTGATGGTGGCTCTCGTCCCGCTTGCCGTTTTTGCCGTCTGGCCTTCGATACCGGCATGGATAATTCCGCGACATTTCTGGAAGAAAGCAGAGGATGAAATGTTCCCCGGGACCTTCCTTATAGCATTGAACGCCATGCTCATATTCCCTGTCCTGGGCTTGATAACCTTCCTGATTACATGGGTCAAGGCAAGTTTGCTCGCGGCAGTGATATATGTTGCGCTTTTCCCTGCATTATGCCTCTTCGAATGGGCTTATTACGGCTGGGGATTGGAACTTTTGCGCGGAGTCAATGCCAGAAGGCTGGACAAGTCAGGCAAGATGGCATCCGTCAGGGCTAAACGCGAGAAATTGTATAAAGACATTGACACGATATTGAACAATTAGATTTATGGAACAGCATAGAGTTGTGATTACCGGAATGGGAATTTATTCATGCCTCGGAACGACATTGGACGAGGTCAGGGATTCCCTCTACAATGGCAAATCGGGAATCGTCTTCGATCCCGAGCGTAAGGAAATGGGTTTCCGTTCAGCCCTTACTGCCAAGCTTATAGTGCCGGACCTGAAGAAGGAACTGTCCCGTTCCCAGAGAGTTTTCATGCCGGAGCAGGCCAAATACGCATATTGTGCGACACGCGATGCGCTGAGGGATGCGGGCATAGACCAGGACTACCTCAATACACATGAGGTCGGTCTCCTTTACGGAAATGACAGTTCTACAGTGCCTGTTGTCAATGCTGTCGATATCATGCGCGAAAAGAAGGATACGACCCTTTGCGGTTCTGGTGCCATTTTCCAGTCAATGAACAGCACCGTCACCATGAACCTCGGCTGCATCTTTAAACTCAAAGGTATAAACCTCACAGTATCAGGTGCTTGTGCCAGCGGATCACATGCTATAGGACTTGGCGCACTCCTCATCCAGAACGGACTTCAGGATATGGTCGTATGCGGCGGAGCCCAGGAAGTCAATCCATTCTCAGTAGGGTCATTCGACGGAATATCGGCATTTTCCACACGTGAAAGCGAGCCGGAGAAGGCATCACGTCCATTCGACCGCGACCGCGACGGACTTGTGCCGGGAGGAGGCGCAGCGACAGTTATCATTGAAAGTTATGAATCTGCAGTCAGCAGAGGCGCGCACATCATTGCCGAAGTTCTCGGCTACGGATTCTCAGGAAACGGAGACCATATATCATCGCCTAATGTAGAAGGACCGAGCCGCTCTCTGGAGATGGCCATCCGCCGTGCGGGCATAACCAAGGGAGAGATAGGTTATATCAATGCACATGCGACTTCCACCCATGTCGGCGATACGAACGAGGCCAAGGCCATTTTCAATGTCTTTGGAAATCAGAAGGTCGAGGTGACCAGCACGAAGTCCCAGACCGGACATGAAATGTGGATGGCAGGAGCGAGTGAAGTCATTTACTCCATCCTCATGATGAAGAATGACTTTATTGCCGCCAACTTGAACTTTGAAAACCCTGATGAGGATTCTGCGAAACTTCTGATTCCGGCAGTACGTGTCCAGAAACATTTCGATACCTTCCTGTCGAATTCATTCGGCTTCGGAGGTACCAATTCTACATTGATAATCAGAGATATAAGATAACTCGGGTTTTGCAAGAGCGAAACACCGCCGGAAACAGGATCAAGATATAAGTTAAACAAAGAATAAAATGGAAAAGCGGGAATTAATCGAGAAAATCAATGCTGCACTTGCAGATGAGTTTGAGGTGGATGAGTCAGTAATCACACCGGAGGCTCCCATCAAGGAAACACTTGAACTTGACAGTCTCAGCCTCGTGGACCTGGTTGCACTCATCGAGTCAAACTTCGGCATCAAAATCCAGGGAACCGAAGTGTCCCATATCAAGACCTTCGCCGCTCTCTACGATTTCGTCTTTGACCGCTTGAAATAAGTCAATGACAGAGCAAGTGCTTGCCAGGGGAGAGGAAATCTTCCGTCTGATACCGCAGCGCCCACCGATGGTTATGGTCGATGTGCTCTATTCCGCCAATGAAACAGGCGGCCGGACAGGACTGACAGTATCTTCTGCCAATGTATTCTGTATCAACGGGTTTCTGACAGAACCCGGGCTGATAGAACATTCCGCCCAGAGTGCTGCGGCATTTGCCGGCTACAGATATTTCCTCGCAGGCGAGGACCCGCATGTCGGACTTATCGGAGAGATAAAGACATTCAGGATTGCGCGAACCCCGAAAACAGGGGAGACGCTCAAGACCAATGTCAATGTCATCGGCGAGGCTATGGGCATGTCCCTTGTCGAGACTGAGACTTTCAGCGGAGAGGAGAAGATAGCCGGCGGGCAGATCAAGATATTCATTGTATAATTATGTGCGGAATCAGCGAAACGATACGTGTGAGGGTGAGGTTTTCGGAAATCGACCCCATAAAGATGGTCTGGCATGGTAACTATGTCAAATACATGGAGGATGCCCGCGAGGCGTTCGGAAGACGCTATGGTCTTGGCTATCAGCTGATTTTCGACAGCGGATACTATGCGCCGGTCTATGACATGCACTTGAGGTACATGGCGCCGGCTACATTGGATGACGAACTTGACATAAAGATAACATGGCTGGACAAGCCGGGAGCCAAAATATGCTTCACCTACGAAATCCGGAAGGCCGGAAGCGGTGAAATAGTACTCAAGGCTGATACAATCCAGCTGTTCACTACACATGACGGACTCCTGGAGACATCCGAGCCCGGTTTTTACAGACATTGGAAAGAAAGTTTGAAATGACTCTGCTAAGACGCAGACTATAAATACGCTAAGGTGAAATGACACGAATTTTCGAATCGTTGTACAAGTATTTCTCTGGACACAAGGGAATTATGTGGGCACTTCTGACAGTGCTCAGTGTCCTGTCAATCTATTTCGGCTCGAAGGTGGAATACGAGGAAGACATAACCAAACTTCTTCCTGCCTCAGCCACAGCAGACAGCGGACTCGCTTTCGGAAATCTGAAAGTGAAGGACAAGATTTTCATACAGATAACATCTGCAACAGACTCTTTGCTGGACACTTACACCTTGTCTTCTTATGCGGACGAGTTCATGGATTCCCTCCTCGTCAGGGACACCGCATCCCACTGCATCGACAACGTCTTCTACCGCATTGACGACGACCTTCCTCTCAATGCGATGGATTTCGCGCTGTCCCATGTGCCTTCGTTTGTGGATACTTCCTGCTATGCTGAATTCGCGAAACGCCTTACCCCTCAAGCTGTTGACAGTCTCATGGCCCTCGACTATGACATCATAATGGAAGATGAGACAGGAATGGGAGTCCAGATGGCGGCCAACGACCCGCTGTCATTGAGAACAGATCTTGCTGCATCAATTCCGATGTTGGGCGGGCTTGCAGGCGGCAAGAAGGACGCCGGCTCGTCGGTAGGATTCACTGTCATTGACTCGCATCTTTTCTGCAGCGACAGCACGGTGGCATTGGCCTTCGTCTCACCTGCGGTGACGGCGTTCGACACTAAGGCGAGTTCCCGCCTGGTGAGTGAAATCGAGGCTCAGGTCAATGAATTCATGCAGCAACATCCTGATGCCCAGGTGCTTTTCCATGGAGCACCAGTCCGCAGCTACGGCAACACTAAATGCGTCAAGAGCGATCTGGCGGTCACTGTGGGAATCTCCCTGCTCATAATTCTGCTTGTGCTCTGCCTGACATTCAAGAGCTGGTCATTCATTCCGATGAACGTGGTTCCTGCTGCATTCGGTGCCTTCTTCTCATTGGCCTGCATCTTCTTCCTGAAGGGAAGGATGTCACTGATGTCACTCGGAATCGGTTCGATTATCCTGGGCGTGGCCATCAGCTATATCCTGCATATCCTCACGCACTTCAAATATGTGGGCAACTCGGAAAAGGTCCTGAGGGATGAGGCTACACCGGTCTGTCTGGGCTGCATAACCACTATCGGAGCTTTTCTCGGACTTCTCTTTACCGAGAGCGAAATGCTGAAAGACTTCGGTATCTTTGCGTCTATTGCATTGGTGGCCAGTACTTTGTTCGGCCTGGTGTTCCTGCCTCATTTCCTGAAGCAGGGTGATACCAAGAAGTGCGAAAGGGCGTTCCGACTTATCGGAAAAATCAATGACCTTCCGTATGATTCCAACAGATGGCTGATAGGTGCCGTCATCGTCATGATAGTAGTGGGCGTCACCTTTGCCCACAAGGTGGAATTCGATACCAATCTGAAGAATATCGGCTACGTGTCGCCTGAGACCTTGCGCTCTGAGGCCCTCTATGCCGAAAAGAATATGGGAAATGATGTCCAGGTGATTTTCGCGGCTGCAGGTAACTCGCTTGACGAGGCTCTCCAGTGCAACAAGGCTCTTGCCAATGTCTGTGATTCGATGAAAACTGCCGGCATGGTCAAGGGTTATTCTCCGATGTCTTCTGTTCTCTTCGTTTCTGAACCTGAACAGGAGGCGCGCATCGAGGCATGGAACAAGTTCTGGAATACTCCGGACGCTTCAGGGGCCACCCGCACGGATTCCGTGATGAAACTCATATCGGCATCTGCAAAGAAACATAATCTGGACCCTTCGATGTTCGAATCGTTCAGGGCAATGCTGGAGGACACCTATTCGCCTGAGTCACTGTATGATGCACAGATTCTTCCGGCAGGACTCCAGACCTCTCTCGTGGAGAAGATGGACGACGGAAGATATCTGGTGTTCACACCGGTGAGAGTGTCCAAGGAAGAGCGTGCCGCAGTAAGCAACCGCTTGGCGGAATTGCCTCGTATCATCGTCGCTGATCCGTTCTTCTATACAAGCAACATGGTTTCCATCATCCATGATGATTTCAATGTCATCCTGATGATTTCTTCACTTTTCGTGCTTCTCGTCCTACTGCTTTCATTCAGGAACGTCATGGTGGCATTGATAGCATTCATGCCGATGTTCTTCAGCTGGTATGTCGTGGAGGGAGTGATGGCGATTTGCGGACTACAGTTCAACCTTATCAATATAGTCATTTCTACATTCATCTTCGGTATCGGTGTGGATTACAGTATTTTCGTGATGGAAGGACTTCTGTCTGAAGCGAGAAACGGCACCAGGGACCTCCTGGAATCACACAAGACGGCGATTTTCCTTTCTGCCTTCGTGCTGATGGTAGTGGTGGTCGCCCTGCTCTTCGCCGTGCATCCGTCCATCCACTCGATCGGTGTGAGCACGCTTATCGGCATGACGGCAACGATTCTGATTACCTATACTCTGGAACCGTTTCTTTTCCGTCAGCTGATGAAGTGGTCACGTTTCCGTGACAGCGTTTCCCGCAAGAGGGCTTAGCATATGTCCTCAGGGAAGAGTGTCATAATAATCGGAAGCGGTCTTGGCGGTCTGGAGTGTGGCGTCATACTGGCACGCTACGGCTTCAAAGTGATTGTTCTGGAGCAGGACCGTCAAATCGGAGGCTGTCTCCAGACTTTCGTCCGCAAAGGCTCCGACGGAAGGGCCCATACCTTCGACACAGGCTTCCATTATGCCGGAGGACTGGATGAGGGGCAGCCCTTGCATACCCTTTTCAAGTACTTCGGTCTCAGCGACTTGCCATGGTCCAGGATGGATGAGGACTGCTTCGACGAGGTCTCTTTCATTGACAATGGACAGGTCAGTTCATACCCTCTTGCCTCCGGTCATAAGAATTTCGTCAGGAAACTTTCTGAACGTTTCCCTGGACATGAGGCTGAACTCGAATCATATGCGTCTGCCCTCAAGCATATCGGGGGCGGACTTTTCGATGCTTTCAGTCCCGATTCCGAAATGTTTAGCCAGCTCGGGCAATCAGCATCTGAATTCATTGACAATACCTTTTCCGATGCCCGACTCCGGGATGTGGTCTGCGGTTCCACGATGAAGATGGAACTGGACCGGGAGACTCTTCCGCTCTACGTCTATGCCCAGGTAAACAATTCCTTCATTGAAAGTTCGTGGCGTCTCGGGCGCGACGAAGAGACAGGCGAAGGCGGAGGAGCATTGATAATCAATAAATTGGCTTCGCAACTGCGAGCCTTCGGCGGAGAGATTCTTACCGGCATGAAGGTCAATGCCATCCGTGTGTCTGAGGATGGGGCGGTATCCTGCGTTGAGGCCGGAGAGGGAGATTCCTCCCGCCCATTTTCTGCTGACTGGGTTATATCGGACGTGCATCCTGCTGTCACGGTGGGACTTATAGAGGACTGCAGGCAGGTGCGCAAAGTGTTCCGCAACAGGGTGACCTCTCTTAAAAATACCTTCGGCATGTTCACGGCCAATATAATTCTGAAGCCGGGGACCTTGCCTTACATGAACCGCAATCTGTACGTGCACAAGGGCGGAACTGACTTGTGGAGCCGTCAGGAATCAGGAACTTCCAGCGTGATGGTTCATTTCTATCCGCCGGAAGACCCCGATGGAAAATTCGCCGATTGCATTGACCTTCTCTCTCCGATGGGCTGGGACGAAGTGAGCGGTTGGGCCGATGCCAGACCAGGCACGCGAGGTGAGGATTACGAGGCCGTCAAGCGGCGGAAACTCGAGGAGTGTCTGGATCTGGTCAATGCCAGGATTCCGGGAATCAGGGATTGCATCGATAAAGTGTGGCTGAGTACTCCACTTACGTGGAACAGTTATGTGTCAGCACCTTACGGGTCAGCTTTCGGAGTGGCGAAGGACTTTCATAATCCGCTTTTGACATTCATGTCGCCGCGGACTCCTCTTCGGAATCTTCTGTTCACTGGACAGAGCCTGAATCTGCACGGACTCCTCGGAGTTACCAAGACATCTTTCATGACATGCGGCTGTATTCTCGGGAATGAAACCGCCATGAGCGGTTTGGCGGAATGAAAAAAACTGGCTAAATTGCAGGCTATTCTAAAAATTGCAGCATGAAAACAGCATTGGTGACAGGCGGAAGCCGCGGAATCGGAAGAGCGGTCTGTGTAAAATTGGCGTCCGCTGGATATCATGTCATAATAAATTACGTGTCGAACGATGAGGCAGCCCGTCAGACGATGGATGAAATCGTGGCGGCCGGCGGTGAAGCGGAACTTCTGAAATTCGACGTCAGTGACCATGATGAGTCTGAGAAAGCGCTGAAAGGATGGCAAGAGGCTCATCCTGAGGAGTTTATCGAGGTCCTTGTCAATAACGCCGGTATCCGCATGGATAATCTGCTGCTGTGGATGGAACAGGATGACTGGTTCCGTGTCATGAAGACAAATCTCGACAGTTTCTACAACGTCACCCGACCCGTGCTTCAGCCGATGGTCGTGCGCAAGAGGGGCCGAATCATAAACATGGCCTCGCTTTCCGGACTTAAAGGCCTGCCGGGACAGACCAACTATTCCGCAGCAAAAGGCGGACTTATCGCAGCCACGAAGGCTCTCGCCCAGGAAGTTGCGGCAAGACGGGTTACTGTCAATGCCGTTGCGCCCGGTTTTATAAGGACCGATATGGTCGAGGGACTGAATGAGGCTGAACTGAAAAAGACAATACCGGCAAAGCGTTTCGGGGAACCTGAAGAAGTTGCCGAGCTTGTGGCATTCCTTGCATCTGACAAGGCCGCCTATATAAATGGGCAGACAATCTCCATAAACGGAGGACTTTACGAATAACATTACGCAAACGGACTGATTTTTGCATTCCGCAGCGGTCGGCAGTCATTGCCGGAATTAAATTGATATACAAATGAAAAAGATCTTCATAACATTGGCATTGGCAGGTATCCTTTCTGCGTCAGTTGCCGAAGCTGCTGAAATTCAGGCATCTGCACCGGTTGTTGCCGCAGATGCTCATGCGATTACGACTAAAATCGAGAAGGCCAATTCTTCTATGACTACTGTCGAATGCAAATTCAGTCAGGTGAGGACCATCAAGGCCTCCGGTAAGGTGAACAAGGCTTCCGGAAATCTTTATTTCAATGTTGACGGACGTCTTGCAATGCGTTTTGACCAGCCTGTCGGTGACTATATCATCGCAAGCGGCACTAAGTTCTATGTCCATCGCGGACCTAAGACCGGAACATTTGATACACAGAAGAATGCGACTGTCGGCAATATGGCAGGAACTCTTATCGGTTGTGTAAAAGGTAATCCTGAGAAGGTCGCTGCGGACAACGGAGCCCAGATTTCTGTAAAGGAATCAGGAGACGGCTATGTAGTGACATTGACAAATGACAATGCTGCAAGGCGCGGTTACTCCAAGATTGTCCTGACATACAGGAAATCCGACTGTCTGCTCGTGAAGATGGTGATGGATGAGCCTACCGGCATCAGCACTCTCTACGAGATGAAGGAAATCAAGAAAAACGCATCTTTCCCGGATGATGTTTTCAAACTTCCGGCAAAATAATCTTTGTGGATAAGTATCGCTCACGCCAGTCGTGGGCGTTTTTTATTTTTCTTTCAATGCTTCTTCTCCGAACAGCTGGTACTGTCTCGGGGAGCAGCCTGTCGCACTCTTGAAATACTTGCAGAAGAATGACGAGTTCGGGAAATTGAGTTTGTCACTTACCTGCTGGACGGACAAGGTCTTGGAAATCAGCAGGACCTTGGCTTCGAGAATGACATTGTCACGGATGATGTCACCTGGCTTCTTGCCCATGATTTCAGAGATGATGCGGGCGAAGTATTTCGGTGAGAGACAGCACTTTTCGGCATAGAAAGAGACGCTTCTCTCAGTGCTGCAGTTCTCGTGGACATCATTGAGGAATTTCAATGCCAGCTCCTTTTTGCGCGGAAGTGATGTCGTGTCCGTGTCCGTCTCTTCCTCCCGCACTTCGGAGTTCGACATGAAAGATGAGAACAGTCCGATGATGGAATGGAGATAACCGACCATCAGAATGAGTTTGAATTCATCGGATGTGAATGAATAGAGCTTGCGGAAACTGTGATAACTGTCCACGCATGTGCTTATAATCTCCTCCGGGAGATGAAGTACTACAGGCGCTCCCTTGCTGGCCATCCACTTTTTTATGCCCTCGGAATTCTTGACAGGAATCCTGGCCATGAATTCGTGCGAAATGGCGGTAATTATCATTCGGCAGTCAGGTGACATGTTTATCTTTTCGGCGATGAACCCGGGAAGACCTATCATGCAGTCGTTGCGCTTCATGTGGTACTTTTTCTGATTCAATGTCATGTCTATCGTTCCTTCGACGCAGATTAGCTGAATCGCTACCAATATCTTCTGCGGCAGCGGCCTGTCGATGGGAGCTCCGATGTTCCTATCGTCCGGGCTCTTGTCCAGATTGTCGTCAATGATCGCCACCTTGTCGACCAGGATTGCATGATCAGACATTTTCATCATCCCGAATTTGATCTGCGGCAATGAATCCGTATTGTATAATAGCGTGTTTTCCATCTTGCTTTGGGTCTGTGAATCTCCAAAGATAGTTTTTTATTCTTAATTCATCGCTATTTTATTAAATTTGTAGAATATGGAGTATTTTTTCTCAGGCAAACCTGCGGGAACATACGGACCCTTATATAAAACACGATACAAATGCAATTGGACATATTCAAAAAGATTTTGGAGGTCGATTCGACCAGCGGAAAAGAACGTGGTCTTTCAGAATTTCTGAAAGACTATTTTCCGGACCTGAACGGGGAGTGTGTATGTAGAAGTTTTGAAGTCGGGGACGGGACGGAAAATCTTCTTTTTAGATGGAAATGCGGTGACAGTCAGCAGGATAGCGGACGTTTGCCGAGAGTTGTGCTCTGCTCCCATCTCGATACCGTACCTCCTTACATTGAACCTAATGTGAAGGAAATCAGGGGCGGAGAGGCTCTTCCTGACGGCAATGTCAGCCTGAACTTTCAGGATACGTTGATAACAGGAAGGGGAAGTTGCGATGCCAAAGGACAGTTTTTCGCCATGTGGACTGCCTGTGAGGAACTTGCCAAGGAACTGGAGGATGTGAGGACGGCTTCCGGATACCATGATTTCGGGCTGCTGCTGCTTTCAGGAGAGGAGACCGGCTCATTCGGGGCCAAGGCCTTTACCAGAGATTGCCCCGGTGCCGAATGGATAATTGTCGGTGAGCCTACGGACAACTGCATGGTGACAGCCTCCAAGGGTACGCAGGCTTTTCAAGTGACTATCCGAGGCAAGGCCTGTCATTCTGGATATCCTGAACTTGGACATAGCGCGGTGGACACATTCGTGGAAATCATGAATATGCTCGGAAACATTGACTTTCCTGAAGACTCGCAGCTCGGGGAGACCACGTGGAATGTCGGCAAACTTGTTTCGGACAATCCGCAGAACATCCTCTCTCCGCTGCTCACGTTCCGGATTTATTTCAGGACGACGTTTGCTTCATATGAGAAGGTGCAGCAGCTGATGACGAGGATTGGTGAGCGTGAAGATGTGAAGGTGGAGGCATTCGGTGGAGACAATCCGATGTCCTATGACACGTTCGAAGGCATTGATACCAAGACTGTTGCTTTCGGAAGTGATACTCCAAGACTGACCAAGTTCATGCACAAGTCCCTTTGCGGACCCGGCTCCATTTCGGTGGCCCATACCCCTCGGGAGTATGTGCTGCTGAGTGACCTGGAGAAAGCTTGCAGACAGTATAAGAGTATGGTACTCAACATTTTGAATTATAAATAATTTGAATCAGTAGTTGAAAATTAGGAAAATGAACGCGATGGCGAGTTTGCCAAG
>ERZ1026901.1039-NODE-1039-length-17622-cov-6.548358_pt1 | contig 17622 bp, 13 predicted proteins | sample MGYA00380179_ERZ1026901 | MGnify/ENA primary metagenome ERZ1026901 (study PRJEB33269, sample SAMEA4719815) | human gut metagenome | biome: human-associated habitat; feature: organic feature; material: feces | place: Cameroon | collected 2013-10 ... | reverse complement strand
CTTCCGCCGCATGCAGAACAAGACACAGGTGTTCCCGCTGCCGGGCAGCATCTTTGTGCATAACCGCCTCACCCACTCGCTGGAGGTGGCGAGCGTGGGCATGTCGTTAGGCAACGACACAGCCCGCGTGATCAAGCAGCGACGCCCCGAGTTGGCGGGAACGCTGTTTGAGGAGCTCGGCACCATTGTGAGCACGGCCTGTCTGGCACACGACATGGGCAACCCGCCGTTCGGACACAGTGGAGAGAAGGCCATACAGGCGTTCTTCCGCGAGGGGGCGGGCCAAAAGCTGCAGACGCATCTATCGCCCGACTTCTGGAACGACCTCATACACTTTGAGGGCAACGCCAACGCCTTCCGTCTGCTCACGCACCGTTTTCACGGGCGCCGCGAGGGCGGGTTCGTGATGACCTACGCCATGCTGGCAAGCATCGTGAAATATCCGTTCGAGAGCCACTGGGCAGGCACGCACGGCAAGTTTGGTTTCTTCTGCACGGAGCGCGAGAGCTTTGTGCGCATTGCCACAGAACTGGGCATACGCCGTCTCTCTGCCGAGGGTGAGCCGCTGCGCTACGCCCGTCACCCGCTGGTCTATCTGGTGGAGGCTGCCGATGACATTTGCTATGAGATCATGGACATCGAGGATTCGCACAAACTGAAGATTCTTAGCTATGAAGAGACCGCCGACCTGTTTCTGTCGTTCTTCGACGAGGAGACGCGCCGAAACATTCAGCAGCGTGCCAAGGATGAGGGCGTGAGCGATGAGAACGAGGAGATTGTGTATATGCGTGCATGCGTCATTGGCAAGCTTGAGAACGAGTGTGCCAAGGCGTTCTGCGACCACGAAGAGGAGATTCTGGACGGCACGTTCGAGGGCAGCCTCATCGACCACATAACGCCGGAGGTGCGCGATGCCTACCGACGCTGTCAGAAGCTGAGCGTGAGGAAGATATACAACAGCAAGCCGGTGCTCGACGTGGAGCTGAGCGGTTACAAGATCATGGAGACGCTCATGGAGACGCTCGTCGACGCCGCCTGCCGTCCCGACAACTACCACTCGAAACAGCTCATCCGCCGCTTCAGCAGCCAGTATGACATCGAGAGCGAGGACCTTGAGACGCGCATCATGGCGGTCATCGACTTCATTAGTGGCATGACCGACATCTTCGCCCTCGACTTCTACCAAAAGATCAATGGCACCTCGCTGCCGATCGTTTAAAGGTAAAAAAGTAAAAAGGTAAAAAGGTAAAAAAAGGGCTGACGCCTTTATAAGGGAAAAGGGAAAGACGAAAAGGGAAAAATCCTATAGCCTCTTTTAAGTGAAGAACGAAGAGTGATGAGTGAAGAATTCGATAGCCTTTTAAAAAGGAAAAATCAAAATTCGAAAATTCGACATCGGCTGAAAGCCGACAATTCAACATTCAAAATTCAAAAATCAACATTTCTAAGCCGCAAAGCGGATAGGTTGGTGGGGCTTTAAATTTATTTTTATGACAACACAACTTTTACAAACAATGTGCACCGACAGCATGGCGATAAACATCGTGCTGTTGGTGCTTGGAGTGATTATTGTATTGAAAGGAGCCGACTGGCTTACCGATGGCGCGGTGAACATCGCGACACGCTTCGGTGTCAGTCAGATGGTCATCGGACTGACCATCGTGGCCATGGGCACATCGATGCCTGAGTTTTGCGTGAGCATGGTGTCGGCGCTGAAAGGCACGCCCGACCTTGCCGTGGGCAACGTGGTGGGCTCAAACACCCTTAACACGCTGCTCATTGTGGGCTGCTCTGCCCTGGTGGCACCCATCATGGTGAAACGGTCGAGCGTGAAACGCGACATCCCGTTTGCTGTGGTGGCTTCTCTGCTTATGCTCCTCTTCTGCCTCGATGGAGCGATAGGAAGAGTTGATGCCGCCGTGCTCTTCGCCGGCTTCTGCCTCTTCATGTTTGTGACGCTGAAATATGCAAAAACAACAGAAGAACACGCAGCAACCGTGGCGACAAGTGGCGCAGCAATGGCAACAGCAGCTGCTGCATCGACCTCGGTTCCTGAAACACCTACGTCTCAGACCTCAGCCCCTAAAGCATCAACGTCTCAGCCCTCTGCTTCTGAAGCATCTGTAGCATCTATGCTTAAAGCGGTCGTAATGCTCGTTGTCGGTCTGTTGTGCCTCATCGCCGGCTCCAACATGTTTGTCGACAACGCCTCGTTCGTGGCATCCAGTCTCGGTGTGTCGGATGCTGTGATTGGCTTGACCATCGTGGCAGGTGGCACCTCGCTGCCAGAACTCGCCACCAGTATGGTGTCGGCAAAGAAGGGCAACAGCGACATAGCCATAGGCAACGTGATAGGCTCCAACGTGTTTAACATCCTCATGATCATCGGCATAACGGGCCTCGTCAAGCCCATGCACATAGCTGGCATAACCACACTCGACCTCTTCATGATGCTCGCCAGCATGCTGCTCATGTGGTTCTTCTGCCGCACGACCTATAAGGTGAAACGCTGGGAAGGTGCCGTGCTCACCATCGTCTACCTTGCTTATCTGACATGGCTCGTCATGAACGCCGTTTAAAGGATTTTTTAAAGGCTTTTTAAAGGTAAAAAAGTAAAAAGGTAAAAAAGGGCTGACGCCGTTGGAAGGGAAAAGTGAAAAGCGAAAAGTGAAAAATCATATAGCCGTTTAAAGGTAAAAAGGTAAAAAAAGGCTGACGTTTTTCTCTTCCAACGGCGTCAGCCCTTTTTTACCTTTTTACCTTTTTACTTTTTTACCTTTAAAAAGCCTTTTTACTTTTTTACCTTTAAAAAGCTTTTTTACTTTTTATTCTCCTCAATGTTTGAAGGAATGAGTTCGAAAATCTCCTTTATGCGGTTTGTGTCGAACTTAGGAGTGCGGTCATAGTTATAGATGCCATTTTGCTCTTGCTCCACATCCGTAATCTGCGTGTAACAGAAACCTGTGATATGCTTTAATGCCTTGATCGACTCCACCTCACTGCGAAGTATGCGGTAGAACTCCTCGGCATCCTTAATCATGCCGCCATAGCCCCATGTGTCGTTGCCATGGCGTTTCTCAGGCACCACATAGCCCAGGCCACCCCACTCGTCGAGCATGTAAGGCTGGCCCTCATACTTAGCGAGCCACTGCCAATGGTCGCCACGCATGTTGCGATATGGCTCCTTACCAGGCTCAAGGGCAAAATCGCGTTTAAACTCCTCAGGCGTACGGCAATAGTTGTGCACGCTCCATATGTCGGTTTTTATATGCGAGTCGCCACTGGCATCGTTTACAGGGCGTGTGCCGTCAATGGCCTTTGTCATGTCATAAAGGTTCTGCACAAAACGCGTGTAGACACCTGTGTTCTCAGCGTTCCAAGTTTCGTTGAGTGGTGTCCATGTAACAAGCGACGGGTGGTTGCGGTCACGCTCCACCAACTCAGCCCATTCTGATATGAAGTTGCGGCAAGCTTCCTCGTTGTTGATGTTCAGTCCCCAACTGGCGCTCTCACCCCATGTCAAGTATCCGAGCTTGTCGGCCCAATAATAGTAGCGCTCCTCAAAGCTCTTCTGGTGAAGGCGTGCCCCGTTAAAGCCAACAGCCTTTGCCATCTCTATGTCCTTCTTCAGAGCCTCGTCTGAGGGAGCTGTCCAGATGCCGTCGGGATAATAGCCTTGATCGAGCACAAGACGTTGATAGTAAGGTTTGTTGTTGAGATAGAAATAGCCGTCATGAAGATGCACCTTGCGCATGCCAGCATATGAGCTTACTTCGTCAACGACCTTGCCGTCTTTCACTACCTGATATTTGAGGCCATAAAGGAACGGACTCTCTGGGCTCCACAGCTTCATGCCCTTGACGGGCAGCACCACCACAGAGCCATCGCCACACGGCACACTCTTACGCGCCACCTCTTTCTTGCCGTCATACAACGTGACAACGAGTTTATTGGCAGCGTTCTGGCCATAGAACTGTGGGCGTATGACGAGCTGCTGTTGGTCAATATCTGGCGTGGCAAACACACTCTTTAGGCCCTCCTCATCAACGGCTTCCATCCACACCGTCTGCCAGATACCAGTGACGCGAGTATACATACATCCCTCTGAGTGGAGGTTAAAACACTGCTTGCCGCCAGGCTGCATGCCGCTACGCAGGTTGTCATTCACCTGAACCACAAGGTTATGGGTGTGGCCAGGCTTTACATAGCGCGTGATGTCGCAACTAAAGGATGATCCTGTGCCTTTGTGCTGCATGGTGAGCTGTCCGTCCACATAGATGTGGGCCTCATAATCAACAGCCCCGAAGTTAAGCATTATTTTCTTTCCGCTCCAAACTGACGGGATATTAAGTTGACGCTGATACCAGATGCTGTTGATGAAGTCGGTGTGGTGTACACCCGAGAGCGAACTTTCTGGACAGAAGGGCACTGTTATGTGGCCATCAAAGCCCTTTGAGTTTTTCCAACCCTTCTGTTCCCCTGTCTTGCCGAAATCGAAAGAATAAGTCCATGTTCCGTTGAGGTTCATCCACTCTGAACGTTCAAACTGCGGGCGCGGATACTCTGGTCGCGGAGTTTGCCCATTGGCCTTGCCTGTTGATGCCAGCATCATGGCAGCGAGAGCTATGGCCGAAGCTAATCTTTTAAATGTCATAGAATTGTGTTTTTTAGGATTTTTATTTCTGCTTTACAAATTACAAAGAGGCAAATTATTTTCTGCAAAGATAGCCTATAAAACAGATAGAGCCAAACAGTTATGCCATAAACACAAAAATGGCCGCAACTTTGAACAGCTGCGGCCATTTCATGAACAGAAGGTTATATTTTCTGTTATGCCTTTTTACTCTTTTTCCTTGTAAATAACATTATTCGCCCCACTCGTAATCTTCAGAGCTTCAGGGTGTTCTTTAATGAACGAGTCGATATGTCGCACACGCTTCTCATCGAGAATCTCGTCGACAGCGATGAGGATGCCCGTCTCCTCCACGTCACCAAACCCATAGTTGATGGCGGTGCCGAAGAGCTTCATCGTGGGCGAGAGCCCCATGTAGGCGTTCACCAACGGCGGGATGTTATAACCCAGCTTGCGCACCTCGCGGTTAAGGATGCGATAATCGTCCTTAAAGCTGTCCTCACAGAACAGTTCGCGCAGCTCCTCCTCAGGTGTCTCTATCTTAAGAGGCTTGAGAGGAATGACGAGGTTTTCCTTGTCATCAAAATGTTTCTTGAGGAAATAGAGAATCATGTCGCGACCACGACGGATGTATGAAGGATACATCGTCATCTTTCCGAAGAAATATTTGACGTTAGGCTTGATGACGGTGAGCGCTCCCAAGCCATCCCACAGGTTGTCGAGGGCGAACAGGCTCTTGGCTCCCATGCGCGAGCTCTGATAGGGCAACGACACGAACGAACGTCCAAGCTCAATGGTGTAGGGCATGTAGTCGGTCAGAAACTTGTCAGAAAAATGGAACATGTGGCTTGTTGCCAGCTTGGGCTGACCGTTGGTGTCCATCTCCCAATCGGTGCCTAAGAGGTAACGGTAGCCGCCGATAATCTCCTCTGCCTCAGGGTTCCACACGATGAGCTGCTTGTAGCAGTTGTCGCATGTGTCAAACTCGTCGATGTCCATCGACTTGCCTGTGCCGCCTCCCGCCTCGCGGAAAGCGATCTCGCGAAGACGTCCAATCTCGCGCATCACGTTGGGCGCGTTGTGGGCGGTCACCACATAAATCTCGTTATGACTTTTGTTGGTCATTCGCAGTTGCCGTTCGGGCGTCAGTTCACTCTTAAGCAGCTCCTTACTCACTGGTTCGATTATTGGCTCTTCCATCTCTCTCTGTTTTCTCTTATGGTTTTCAAAAAATCCAGAACTTTTTTTCCGATTTTATGTCTATGCTGTCAAATTATTGTTTTTCAGACTTGTCGTTCTCTCTTGGCAAATCATACACGCGGTCCTCCACCCACTGTGCCCACTGCTGCGCCGTGCGACTCTTGTCGAAGGTCTGCCATGAAATGGGCTTTCCGATGTGAATGGTGAAATGTTTTCCGACGTTACGGTACATCTCGTCAACGAGGAACATCATGGCGAGGTTGAACGGCAGGAAACGGTCGCTGAAAGCGGCTATGCGATAGAAGCGTTTCGAGTTGCTGCCACTGAAGTGGATAGGCACCACATCGCGCTGACACTCAACGCTTTTCTTCACAAACGTCTTCTTCCACGGAATGTCGTGTATGGACCCGTCTTTCTGCTTACGGCTGTTCAGACCGGCGGGGAACATGAGCATGTGGCAGTCGCTCTTGAAGCCTGCCTCAACCATGCGCGGGAAGTCGCGACTGTTGCGTCCTGTCTTGTTGATGCCGATGCTAACGGGCTTGAGGCCCGGCAGGTTGAGCAACAGGTCGTTGACGAGGTAGCGGAAACGACCGTCATAGTGGCGTCCGATAATGGAGCCGAGACACACGCCATCCTGTCCTCCCAACGGGTGGTTCGACACGAAGGTGTAAAGGCGGCCGTCGTTCTTGTCGGGCAGGTTCTCCTCACCCACAATCTCAACGTCCATCTTAAGATAGCGCACACACTCGCTGAGCCACTCTGTGCCCGACAAGTTGCGGCTCTCCCACAGGAAGCGGTTCACCTCATCTTGATGGATGATGTGCTTTAGCCATTTAACAAGAAAGCGCGGCACATACTTGACCTTTGCGCCCATCTTGCCAGCCAAAATTTTGTCTATATCTATGGTTTTCTCTATTGATTCACTCATGTTTGTGTAAATGTGATGCAAAAATAACATTTCTTTTTCTAATATTGTAGAAAATCAAGAAAAAATATGCTTTTTTATTGCCTTTGTAACGTTTTGAGGCACAATGTGAGCAAAGAGAAGCCAAAGACTTTTCTGACGCACGAACAGAGCAAAATCAGAAAAATGAAGCATAAAACAAAATTTGTGGTGAAAAGTGGCAGAAAGTGGAGGATTTTATGTAACTTTGGGCACTAATTGCTCTTATTAAGGTACGCATGAGATTTATAGGTACGATAGAAGCCAAAGTAGACACCAAAGGGCGCACAATAGTGCCCGCCGTGTTCCGCAAAGTTCTGCAAGAACTGGGCGAGGAACGTGTGGTGCTGCGCAAGGACGATTTTCAGCCTTGTCTTGTGATCTACCCCGAGAGCACATGGTCATGCCTCGTCGACACCATGCGGTCACGCCTGAACCGCTGGGACCCGCAACAGCAGATGATGTTCCGACAGTTTGTGGCAGACGTGGAGGTGCAGCAGCCCGACTCGATGGGCCGCATCCTCATACCGCGCCGTTACCAACAGATGACGGGCATAGAGCGAAGCGTCAAGGTCATAGGCATGGACGACTGCATTGAGCTGTGGCCCTATGACGGCACAGACAAACCGTTCATGCAGCCCGACGAGTTTGCGAAGGCCATACAGGCAGTAATGAAAACCGACAACAACGAAAAAAAATGACAAACAAAGATACCGAAAAAATTGTTACAGCCGATGGCTATCATGTGCCAGTGCTCCTTAACGAAAGCATCGACGCTCTATGTCTGAAGCCCAGTGGCGTGTATGTGGACGTCACCTTTGGCGGCGGTGGCCACTCGCGCGAGATCCTGCGACGCTTAGACCCCACGGCACGCCTCTTCAGTTTTGACCAGGATGCCGACGCAGAGCGCAATGTGCCCGAGGGATGCGACGGCTTCACCTTCGTGCGCAGCAATTTCAGGTATCTGAAAAACTGGATGCGCTATTATGACATCGACCACATTGACGGGTTGCTCGCCGACCTCGGCGTGTCGTCACACCATTTTGACGATGCCGAGCGCGGATTCTCTTTCCGCTTCGACGCTCCCCTCGACATGCGCATGAACAAACGCGCCGGCAAGACAGCCGCCGACATCGTCAACACATACAGCGAGGAGCAGCTTGCCGACGTGTTCTATCTCTACGGCGAACTGAAAAACTCGCGACGCATAGCTGCCGCGCTCGCCAAGGCACGCACAGCAGAGCCCATAGCCACCACGCAGCAGTTTATGAAAGCCGTGGAGCCGCTCTTCCGCCGTGAACGCGAGAAGAAGGAGATGGCAAAGCTCTTTCAGGCGTTGCGCATAGAAGTGAACCACGAGATGACGGCGCTGAAGCAGATGCTCGCTGCTGCCACCGAACTGTTAGCGCCTGGCGGCCGACTGAGCGTCATAACATACCACTCGCTCGAAGACCGCATCGTGAAGAACGTCATGAAGACAGGCAACGCGGAGGGCAAGACAGAACAAGACTTCTTCGGGCGCATAAACTCGCCGTTCACCTTGGTCAACAACAAGGTTATCGTTCCTTCTGATGACGAACAACAAAGAAACCCGCGCAGCAGAAGCGCGAAACTTAGAATAGCAGAAAAGAAATGACACCACACAAAGACAACAATCAACACGACAAACAGCTGGAGGCTCTGCTGAAAGCCGCCATGGCCGGATATGACGACCCCGCACCTGAAGAGGGACAGCAGAGCAAAACGGCAAATGGCAACGCTGGAACGAGCGGCAGCACTGACGCTAAAGGCGGTGCTGGAACAAGCGGCGGCGCAAGCTCAGCAAGCAAAGACCGTGACAACAGCAAGGGCCATGACAGCAAGAGCCACGACTCTAACGCCCAAAAGCCAGCTGACCCAAAGAAAGAGAAGGACGGCAACAAGCCACAAGACGGCAACAAACCACAAGACGACGACAACGAGACCGGACCGCTGAAGTCGTTCGCCGAGATGGTGAAGGAGCGTGCCACCGAGGGCGACAGCAAGCCCAACGCAGCAACAAACCTGAGGAGCATCATCAACGGCGACATGCTCAACGCCAAGGTTGTGAGAAACCAGATTGGCGTGTTCTTCCTCATCACATTCTTCGTCTTCATCTACATCTCCAACCGTTACGCCTGCCAACGCAATCTCGTGAAGATAAACAAGCTGACGAAGGAGCTGACAGACGCTAAGTTCAGAGCGCTTTCAAGCACCAGCGAGCTGACAGAGAAGAGCCGCGAGAGCCGTGTGCTCGACATGCTAAGGGCCTGTCAGGACAGCACGCTCCACATCGCCTCGCAACCGCCATACATCATAACGGTGCCGAAGGAGGAATAAAGACAACGCTGAGTTACCAATTAGGACAAAGAAAAGGAATTTTAAAGTTGAAAAAAAAGTGAGTAGCAGTAAGTTTGATCATAAAAAAACCCCACAGCGTTTCAGCTGCTTGGCCATCGTAATAACGTTAGCCACATTGGTCATGCTCGGAAAGGCAACATACATGATGACCGCACAGCGCGACTACTGGATGGCGGTGGCCAAGCGCGTCAAGTTTGACAGTCTGCCCATTCAGCCCGCACGAGGCAACATCCTCAGTTGTGACGGACAGCTCATGGTGTCGTCACTGCCCGAATATAAACTGTTCATCGACTTCCAGGCCATGCACGACTCAAAGATGGACACGCTGTGGCCAAAGAAGGTCGACTCTATTGCCGCAGGTCTGAACGCCATCTTCCCGGAGATGCCCGCGGTGAAGTTTAAAGAGCATCTGGAGGAGGGACGCAAGAAGATGAGCCGCCACTGGCAGATCTGGCCGGCGCGTGTCAACTATAACACCTATGCCGACGTGCGCCTGCTGCCTATCTTCAACATAGGCAACAAATACAAGAGCGGATTCTACACCGAAGACAACAACGCGCGAAAGCATGCCTATGGCTCTCTCGCCGAGCGCACACTGGGCGACATGTACAAAGGCAAGGACACGGCACGTTGCGGTCTGGAGCAATATTACGACTCGGTGCTGCGCGGAAAGAAAGGCATAAAGCACCGCCGCAAGGTGCTGCGCTCGTTCCTCGACATCATTGACGAGCCAGCCGTCGACGGCGCCGACATCGTGACAACCATCGATGTTGGCATACAGGACCTCGCCGAGCGAGCACTGCTGCAGGAGCTACGCGAGCCCGACGTCAACGGCAACTGGGGCGTGGCCATCGTCATGGAGGTGAAGACAGGCGATGTGAAAGCCATCGTGAACATGGAGAAATGTGGTGACGGACAGTATCGCGAGCGACAGAACCGCGCCGTGAGCAACCTCATGGAGCCGGGCTCGGTGTTCAAGACAGCAAGCATAATGGTTGCGCTCGACGACGGCGTGGTCGACACCACCTACCGCGTAAACACAGCAGGTGGCGTGTGGCCCATGTATGGCCGTGAGATGCGTGACCACAACTGGCGACGCGGCGGCTACGGCATGCTCACCTTGCCACAGACACTCATGGTGAGCTCCAACATCGGCGTCAGCAGAATTATCGACGACCACTACCGCAACAACCCCACCAAGTTTGTGGAGGGCATACACCGTCTGGGCCTCACCGACGACCTGCACCTGCCCTTCTACGGTTCGTCACCGGCAAAGGTGCGCTTTCCACAGCTCGACAAGCGCGGAAAGCAGTACGTCAACTGGAGCAAGACCACGCTGCCCTGGATGAGCATCGGCTATGAGACCCAGGTGCCGCCCATCAGCACCCTTACCTTCTACAACGCTATCGCCAACAACGGCAAGATGGTGCAGCCGCGCTTTGTGAAGGCAGCAATGAAAGACGGCAAGGTGGTGAAAGAATATCCCACCGTGGTTCTGCGCCAGAGCATCTGCAAGAAGAAGACGCTTGGTGAGATACAGACCATCCTTGAGCACGTCGTGAGCCGAGGTCTTGGCAAGAAGGCTGGCTCGACATCGTTTAAGGTGGCAGGAAAGACCGGCACGGCACAGGTGTCGCAAGGCAAGGGCGGATACAAGTCGGGCGGCGTGAGCTACCTGCTCAGTTTCGCTGGTTTCTTCCCTGCAGACAACCCACGCTACAGTTGCATCGTCTGCATACAGAAGCGCGGTCTGCCTGCCTCGGGAGGCGGCATGAGCGGCAAGGTGTTCCACGACATTGCCGAGGGCGTGATGGCACAGAGCCTGAAGCTCGACATCAAGGACGCTCACGATGAGACATCAGTGGTTCTGCCCGAGGTGAAGAGCGGCAACATCCTGGCTGCCGACTATGTGCTCAGCCAGCTTGGATACAACCCGCGCCCCGACTGGAACGGCTCTTACGCCAACGGCAACCCTATATGGGGCAAGGCGGTGAACGGCAACGGACACATTGCCTTGAAGCGTGAAAAGATAGCAGTACGCGGACAGATGCCCGATGTCACGGGCATGGGAGCACGCGATGCCGTGTTCCTCATTGAGAGCAGGGGCGTGCGCACCAAACTCTACGGACGAGGAAAAGTGGAGAAGCAGAGCATAGCACCGGGAACGCACATACGAAAGGGCCAATGGTGTACGCTCAACCTTCGATAAAGAAGGCACCTTTGAAAAAGGCACCTTTGGCAACAAAGCGCAAGCTTATATAAAAAAGGTGCAAGCCAAAGCTTATATATAAAAAAGGTGTAGACACTGCCCTCATAAGAAAAAAGAAAAAAAAGGTAAAAGAAATAAACAGTTTCGCCGAACCATCTTCCTTAAAAAGAAGCATCTTTCTTAAAAAGGATCATCTTTCTTTCATAAAGGAAATGATTATAAAGGAAACGATGGGGAGGAGCTAAAAAAAATATACGAATATGGTATTATCACAATTGCTCAAAAACATCAAACCGACACAAGTGGTCGGTTCCACTGACGTTGACATTACGGGAGTGAACATCGACTCACGCCGCATAAAGCCCGGCCACCTGTTCGTTGCCATGAAAGGCACACAGGTCGACGGACACAAGTTTATTGACAAAGCGATAGAGCTTGGCGCAAAGGCCGTGCTCTGTGAAGACATGCCCGCAACCCTTGCTGACGGTGTGACCTATGTGCAGGTGACATCGACAGAAGATGCCGTGGGAAAGGTCGCCACCATGTTCTACGGTGACCCGTCAACAAAACTGAAGTTGGTGGGCGTGACAGGAACGAACGGCAAAACGACCATCGCCACCTTATTATATAACATGTTCTCGCGCATGGGCCACAAGTGTGGTCTGCTCTCTACCGTGTGCAACTATGTGGTGGACGAGGCCATACCCGCTGACCACACCACACCCGACCCGATAGAGCTGAACGCGCTGTTGGCAAAGATGGTCGAGGCGAAGTGTGAGTATGCTTTCATGGAGTGCTCGTCACACGCCATAGCACAGAAGCGCATCGGCGGACTGACCTTCACGGGCGGCATCTTCACCAACCTCACACGCGACCATCTCGACTACCACAAGACGTTCGAGAACTACCGCAACGCCAAGAAGGCCTTCTTCGACGGTCTGCCCAAGACAGCGTTCGCCATAACCAACGCCGACGACAAGAACGGCATGGTGATGGTGCAGAACACCAAAGCCACGGTGAAGACCTACTCTACCCGCTCTATGGCCGACTTCAAGGGCAAGATCATTGAGTGTCATTTCGAAGGAATGTATCTCGACATCGACGGACATGAAGTGGGTGTCAACTTCATCGGCAAGTTTAACGTCAGCAACCTGTTGGCTGTCTACGGTGCTGCCGTGATGCTGGGCAAGAAGCCAGAGGATGTGCTCGTGGTCATGAGCACGCTACACAGCGTGAACGGCCGACTGGACCCCATACAGACCCCCGGGGGATTCACCGCCGTCATCGACTACGCCCACACGCCCGACGCTCTGGAGAACGTGCTCAACGCCATCCATGAGGTACTCAACGGCAAGGGACAGGTCATCACCGTTTGTGGAGCAGGCGGCAACCGCGACAAGGGCAAGCGTCCGCTCATGGCACAGGAGGCTGTGAAGCAGAGCGACAAGGTGATCATAACATCCGACAACCCACGCTTCGAGGAACCCCAAGACATCATCAACGACATGCTCGCCGGTCTTAACGCTCAGCAGATGAAGAAGGTCATCTCTATCGTTGACCGCCGCGAGGCCATCCGCACAGCCTGCATGATGGCACAGAAGGGCGACGTGGTGCTCATAGCTGGCAAGGGTCATGAGAACTACCAAGACGTGAAAGGCGTGAAACACCACTTCGACGACCACGAGGTTGTGAGAGAGGTTTGTTCTTAATTTTTGAATTTTGAATTTTGAGTTTTGAATTGTTGCGCAAAGCGCAATTTTGATTTTTGAATTTTGAATTATCGGCTTCGCCGATGAAGAATTTAACAATTAAGAATTGGGAAATTATTTTTTCAACATTCAATCATCGATGTTCAATAATCTTCACTCAATATTGCGCCAACGGCACAATAAATCTGAATTCAAAAATTCAAAATTGCGGCAGAGCCGCAACAATTCAAAATTCAAAATTCAAAATTCAAAATTGCGGCTCTGCCGCAACAATTCAAAAATCAAAATTCAAAAATCAAAAATCAAAAAATGCTATACTATCTCTTCCGGTTCTTAGAGCAATACGGCATCAGCGGTTCCCACATGTGGGGATACATCTCGTTCCGATCGCTGCTGGCCCTCATCTTCTCCCTCGTCATCTCAGCATGGTTGGGCGAAAAGTTCATCAAGTTTCTTAAGAAGAAGCAGATCACCGAGACACAGCGCGAAGCGAGCATAGACCCGTTCGGCGTGCAGAAGATTGGTGTGCCCTCGATGGGTGGCGTCATCATCATCGTCGCCATCCTGTTGCCCGTCATCCTGCTTGGCCGTCTGCGCAACATCTACCTGTTGCTCATGATTGTGACCACCGTGTGGCTCGGTTTCCTCGGCGGTATGGACGACTACATCAAGATTTTCCGTCGCAACAAAGAAGGTCTGAAAGGCCGTTACAAGATTGTCGGTCAGGTGGGCATTGGCCTCATCGTGGGTCTCACGCTGTGGATGTCGCCCGATGTAAAGATGAACGAGAACCTCGCCATCGAGCGCCAAGGACAAGAAATGGTCATCAAGCACAGGGCGCAAGCCACCAAGTCGCTGAAGACCACCATACCGTTCGTCAAAGGCCATAACCTCGACTATTCGAGCATCATGTCGTTCTGCGGCAAGTATAAGACGGCGGCAGGCTGGATCCTGTTCGTCATCATGACCATCTTTGTCGTCACGGCGGTGTCGAACGGCGCCAACCTCAACGACGGCATGGACGGCATGTGTGCCGGCAACTCGGCAATAATAGGCGTGGCGATAGGCATCCTGGCTTATGTGAGCAGCCACATCGAATATGCCAACTACCTGAACATCATGTACATCCCGCAATCGGAGGAGCTTGTGGTGTTCATGTGTGCCTTCATCGGCTCGCTCATCGGCTTCCTGTGGTACAACGCCTATCCAGCCCAGGTGTTCATGGGCGACACAGGCTCGCTGACCATCGGCGGCATCATCGCCGTGTCGGCAATAATAATCCACAAAGAGCTGATGCTCCCCATTCTCTGCGGCATCTTCTTCGTTGAGAGCCTCAGCGTCATTCTGCAAGTCTACTACTTTAAGCTCGGCAAGCGCCGTGGCGTGAAGCAGCGCATCTTCAAGCGCACACCTATCCATGACAACTTCCGCACACAGCAGTGTCAGCTCGACCCAGAGTGTAAATATCTCATCCGCAAGCCCGAGGGAGCCATCCACGAGTCGAAGATCACCATACGCTTCTGGATCATCACCATCATTCTGGCTGCCATGACCATCATCACGCTGAAGATAAGATAAAAAGCTGACGGCGAGGCGAAAAGCGAAAGACGAAGATAAGACCAAGGCTAAGATAAGGTAGAGGCAAAGCTAAAGATAAGGTTAAGGCCAAGCCAAAGCCAAAGCCAAAGCTAAGGCTAAAGCTACGGTTAAGGCCAAGCCAAAGAAAAGGCTAAAAGCTGAAACCAAAGAAAAGCCGAAACCAAGAAACAAAAGCAATTGTAAAACAACAAAACATAAATCCCGAACACCTCCCCCACGGGAGAGGCCACGAGGGGCTTTCCATTATGAAAAAGATTGTAATATTGGGTGCTGGCGAGAGCGGTGCAGGTGCCGCCGTGCTGGCCAAGAAAGAAGGATTCGACGTGTTCGTGAGCGACATGTCAGCAATAAAGGACAAATATAAGAAGATGCTTGACGACCACAACATAGAGTGGGAGGAGAAGCACCACAGCGAGGAGCGCATCCTCGCTGCCGACGAGATCATAAAGAGTCCAGGCATACCCAAGGAGGCACCTATGATCCAGAAAGCCATGGCCAAGGGCATCAACATCATCAGCGAGATCGAGTTTGCAGGCCGTTACACCGACGCCAAGATGGTGTGCATAACGGGCAGCAACGGAAAGACCACGACCACCTCGCTCATCTACCACATCTTCAAGAAGGCGGGCATAGACGCCGGTCTGGCTGGCAACATCGGCAACTCGCTCGCCCTCCAGGTGGCAGAGCAGCCCCATAAGGTCTACATCATCGAGCTCAGCTCGTTCCAGCTCGACAACATGTACAATTTCAAGGCCGACATCGCCATCTTGCTCAACATCACCCCCGACCACCTCGACCGTTACGACTTCTGCATGCAACACTACGTCGACGCCAAGTTCCGCATCATTCAGAACATGACGGCAGACGATGCGTTCATCTATTGGAACGATGACCCCATCATTCGTCGCGAACTGCCAAAATATGACATCAAGGCCCGTCAGCTGCCGTTTGCCGAGAACATGGAAGAGGGCTGCGAGGGTGCCATCGTCAACGGCATGTACAAGTTGCTCGCCCCCACCCTCTTCGAGCTGAAGCGTGAGGAGCTGTCGCTCGCAGGAAAGCACAACATCTACAACCAGTTGGCTGCCGGCTTGGCTGCCAACGTCTACGGCATCAGCCACGACGCCATAGCAGCCGGACTGGAAGATTTCCCCGGTGTGGAGCACCGTCTGGAGAAGGTGGCAACAGTAGACGGCGTGCGTTACATCAACGACTCGAAAGCCACCAACGTCGACGCTTGCTGGTATGCCCTGGAGAGCATGACAACCCCCACGATCCTCATCATCGGAGGCAAGGACAAGGGCAACGACTATAACGAGATTAAGGAGATGGTACAGAAGAAATGCTCAGCCCTCGTTTATCTCGGTGCCGACAACACCAAGCTCCACAACTTCTTCGACCAGCTCGGACTGCCCGTGCGCGACACCCACTCGATGAACGACTGTGTGGCTGCCTGCCGCGAGCTGGCAAAGCCCGGCGACACCGTGCTGCTCAGTCCCTGTTGCGCCAGCTTCGACCTGTTCAAGAACATGGAAGACCGTGGAGAACAGTTTAAGCAGCTCATAAGAGACATGAAGAAATAGACACATGAACAAAACTTTAAACAACATTTTCAAAGGCGACAAGGTCATCTGGATGGTGTTCCTGTTCCTCTGCATCATCAGCGTCATCGAGGTCTATTCGGCCTCGTCGCAGCTGACCTACAACAGCAACTACATGGCGCCGGTGCTCAAGCATGTGGGGTTGCTGATCGTGGGGCTGTTCTGCATGATCGTGACAATGAACATACCGTGCCGCTATTTCAAGGTGGCCCTACCTTTCCTCCTGGCCTTCTCCATAGCCACCCTGGTGGGCGTGTTCTTCATGGGAGCTGTCAACGACGGCCACCGATGGATCAAGATCATGGGCATACAGTTTCAGCCGTCGGAGATAGCCAAGGGCACCTATGTGCTCGCCACGGCACAGATCCTCAGTGCCATGCAGACCGGACGTGGAGCCGACAAGAACGCGTTCAGGTATATCTTGTTCATCGGCATGCTCATTGTGCCCCTGATCTTCTTCGAGAACCTGTCCACGGCAGCGCTCCTCTGCCTCGTCATCTACATGATGATGATCATCGGCCGCGTGCCTTTCTCACAGATAGGCAAGCTGCTCGGCATCGTGGCGCTCGTAGTGGGTCTCGCCTTCATGTCGATCATGTGCTTCGGCAAGGACGAGAAGAAGCTGCCTGAAGGCAAGCAGAAAGTGGAGACCGTGCAGACCGACAAAGGGAAAGAGGGCGAGTCGAAAGGCAGGAACAGCGGTGTGCTGCACCGTCTGGACACATGGAAGTCGCGCATCGACAAATTCATCGACAACAAGGATGTGAAACCAGAAGATGTTGACATCATCAACGACGACGCGCAGCGCTCACATGCCAACATCGCCATCGTGTCGTCAGGAATAACAGGCAAGGGACCGGGCAACTCGGAAGAGCGCGACTTCCTGTCGCAGGCGTTCTCCGACTTTATCTATGCCATCATCATTGAGGAGATGGGCCTGCCAGGCGCCATCTTCGTGTCGCTGCTTTACATCATCCTGCTCTTCAGGGCGGGCATCATAGCCAACAGGTGCGAGAACAATTTCCCCGCCTATCTTGCCATGGGCCTGGCACTCATGCTCGTGTCACAGGCTCTCTTCAACATGTGCGTGGCTGTGGGTCTGGCACCCATCACGGGCCAGCCGCTGCCACTCATCAGTAAGGGCGGAACGTCAACCATCATCAACTGCATGTATCTCGGAGCCATCCTGAGCATCAGCCGAACGGCACAGAAACGCTCCGACCTCATGACAAACAACACGCCGACAGCGACAGCAGCCGTGCAGCCAGCGTGACGACAAAGAAACAAAAACGAGGCGTTGGCAGGTAGGCAAATGGCTTCAGCTACACCTTATATATAATATATAT
>ERZ1026901.1038-NODE-1038-length-17625-cov-61.508879_pt1 | contig 17625 bp, 13 predicted proteins | sample MGYA00380179_ERZ1026901 | MGnify/ENA primary metagenome ERZ1026901 (study PRJEB33269, sample SAMEA4719815) | human gut metagenome | biome: human-associated habitat; feature: organic feature; material: feces | place: Cameroon | collected 2013-10 ... | reverse complement strand
ATACCCCCATATAGGACTTTTATATTTCATTGTCCTATATGAGGGTAGCATATCAATCAGCCGTGGCCTTATTTATATCATTTCACTCTTTTTTGAAATAGAACAACACCACAGCAACAACTCAAATCGACTTAAAATTCCAGACTATTCGCATTCAGCAAGAAATACTTCATTCCCATGATGACAAAACCTTCATCATTTCTCCAAGGCTTTTTGCTGCCATTTACAATGACGATCTTCTTGAAAGAGTCCGGGATATTACGCAGAGAATTGAACTCCTGCGTCTGTTTTTCTTCCGAAGTCATGTCATATGCAACCTGGATATAGTATCTCTGGTTTCCTTGATTCACCACAAAGTCAACCTCCAACTGCTTGCGAACACGTTTGCCCTCTTTATCCTTATCGAAGATATCCACGACACCCACATCAACATTGTAGCCACGAATCAGCAGCTCGTTATAAACAATGTTCTCCATGATATGAGTAGGCTCCTGCTGTCTGAAATTCAGACGTGCATTTCTCAGTCCCAGATCAGTAAAGTAGTATTTCAGATTTGCACCGATATACTTTCTACCCTTAATATCGTATCGGCTTGCCTTGGAAATCAAAAAGGCATCTGTCAAATGGTCGATATGCTTGGAGATGGTTTTATTAGCATAAGTCATCTGGCGCTCACTGGCAAAGGTATTGGCAATCTTTGAAGGGTTGGTCGGTGCGCCGATTGCAGATGCAAGCACATCAACCAGAATCCCAATCTCATCCACGTTCTGAATCTTATTTCTTTCAATAACATCCTTCAGATAGACATTTGCAAAGATGTTCTTCAGATAGTCCGCTTTCTGTCGTTCGCTCTGGAAACTTACGATCTGTGGCAATCCTCCGTAGATCATGTAGTCATCCCAGGCATCATCATAATCGCCGTCATAGACAGAATAAAACTCTGCAAAGGAGAGAGGGTAGATTCTAATCTCATCACCTCTGCCACGGAATTCGGTCACAATGTCGCTGGACAGGAACTTGGAATTACTTCCGGTGACATACACATCAATATTGCTCATGCGGAGCAGGCTGTTCAGCACTTCCTCAAATCGTGGCATGAACTGCACTTCATCCAAAAGGAGATAATACTTCCCGTCGTCTTTCATGGCATCCTTGATGTACTTGAAGCATACCTTGGGATCTCTTAATTCCTCGTTCTCAATACCATCCAATGCAATTTCAATAATATGATCAACAGCAACGCCGTTCTCCAGTAAGTATCTCTTAAAGATGGTAAACAACAAAAAGGATTTGCCACATCTACGAATGCCGGTAATCACCTTTATCATTCCATTATCTTTTCGCAGGGTCAGCTGCTGTAGGTAAGCGTCTCTTTTAATCTCCATCGTTACACTTCCCCTTTCCGTGCATCTGCACACTTTTTAGTAATGAGATTCTATCACAGAACGACCTGAATTTCAATATGTATTCCCATTTTATGTGCATCTACACACTTTTATGTAATGTTGATAAATATATTTTCAGATTTTTTTGATTGCAGTGTCTATAATCGATTACTCCAATCGTTATTATAGGTAGACAACAAAAAGAAGATGGTTCCGATGTTTCATTAAATATGTTCGTTAGTCTTTTACGCAAAGGATTTTATCTCCTCTGCGCCCTAATGCTTTTCGGATTCAGTTCAACAACTGGAAGTTAATTATAAAGGTCTTTGCAAATACACCATATCTACTAACTGTATTTCCCTCTCATAGATTGGGTGGTCGTAATTATCTGTAAAGAAATTTGATATGATATGTGAACGGCCAAAACCACACTTTTCATAAAATGGTATTGTCAGTGGGCTATCGCCTGTTCCCACTTGCAGAATGGCGTATTGTTCTCTGTAATTATTAACAATAAACTCAATTAAGACTCTTGCATAACCTTTCCCTTGATATTCTGGAACTGTCGCAATGTTCTTGATTTCAAGTATGTCATTTTCTTCATCAGTTATGACACATTCATTTTTTCTGCAAGCATTTCTTGTGTAAACCCATTTACACTTCGCAGTTGTTTTATTCTTTCTCCCATTGTCATATAATGCACCTACTTCCCCAAAATTTATTTTACCACGTATTCTTCTGTTCATCTGTCACCTGCATCGTATCCGTATTTACCAGATAAAAATCTACCAATTCGGTCTCGTAATTACCGTCTGGATATACTTTTTCTAACACCAGTTCTTCGCAAGAATTACCATCCGCATCCGTCTTCGCTCCGTTGTCATACAGACAATATCTTACATTTACCGTATTACCATCTTTTGTTTCCTGCGTCTCACTGACAATACCATAGACTTCTCCTTTTGCATTCGCAGTGTAACTAAAGGCCATATTTTGAAGTGCATTATTCTCCTGAAGATAATTATAGACCGCCAGCATCGCATTCTGAATCGTCAGACCATCATGCTGTCCTTCTGCTTCATAATCTTCTACCACATCTCCGTTCTGAGTATCTTCTGTCACTGGGAAATCCTCTGTATCCTCATCCGATGATTCTTCGTTATCTTCTTCAGCATCCATTATATCCGAAGAATCCGAAGACCACCACAGACCATCCATACTCTGCATAACAAATGGATTATTGGTTCGATATCTCCGCTCGCCGCCATAATCCTCCTGCACGGTTATATACGTATATTTGCTGTCATGACCAGTCACCGTCTCCGCTCCATCCATTCCGAACACTACACTCAGACCACTCATTCCAATAATCAAAAGTGTAAATATCGCAGCAGCTCCAAAAATGATTATTAATGCCACTCTGTTTTTACCAGGCTGTATGGATAATGCCTGGCAATTGTGTCTGTACAAGCTTACGATTCCCCAGATTAAAAGAATCGCCAGACTGATTGTAATAACAGCAATCGATATTTCTGCGAAACGATATCTCACTTCATATCCCATATCACGGTTTATACCATACCACAATCCGTAAAAGAAGGTACTATATGCAAGAATCAAAGTAATGACACTGATCCGTACCGGATGCTCTTTCTTATCCGGCACTGCCTTTTTCAGTGCTTCTGCCATCTGCACTATATCTCTCTGCTCTATCCACTCAGCAAGCTCAGTTTCTGGCGGATATACACATTTAATATCCGGAATCCCTGCATAACGCATCTGGCTCTCTTGAATCCCTTCTGTATCTCCTGCCACTGCTGCTGTAACCACTTTCAGGTAATAATACACCTTCAACTGTGCCGGATTAAATTTATCTATACAAATATCTTCCAGCTCCTGTGTAGCCCGTTCATAATTGTCAAGAAGTATACTCATCCTTGCCATAACCAAAAGCATCTGATTCGCCACAGCAGGGTAACGTTGATATTGTTTCTCATATAAATACTGTGCATACTCATGTCGTTCTTCCGGTGTTAACCGGTATGACTTCTTTCTACTCTGTGCCAGCATCGCGATTCGCATACCATAAGCCACTTCTAAAATCGCAATCAGCTGGCAGATAAATGCACCAAATCCCCAGATATCTGTTATACGATCCACATAGGTTACCAACACAATGCCTAGCATTGCCGGAATCACGATCAACCATTTTGCCCAATCTGATTTTCTCACACTAACACCCTCCTGAATAGTTTTTCTGAATATAGTATATTACCGCACACACCAATCAACCATATACGCATTTTCAATTAATATCATACTGAGCCGCTTGTCATCCCTCAAAACTTGAATTGAGATTTCATATATTCAAAGGGATTTAATAACTGTTATATTTTATTATCAAATATCTCTCAAGCCCTTGAAAACACTAAGTTTGTCGCAGGTGAGCTTTCCCTTATTGTTTCCCTTGTATTATATTGTCCCATGAGTTTTTACGAACTCTGATAAGGGAAAAAACAAGGGAAAGAAAATCTTATAAAACAGTATAACACAAAATAAAAGTGACATGGTGAACTGATTGAAATGCTTCTGATTTTTGCAACAAATGATTGATTGAACGATAAGGAGATTTGATACGATAAGAACGATATTTGCAGAATACAATCCACAACGCAACAGCATTGATGTTTATACTTCTGCTGGCTATATGCTCCACATTGACTGCTGGGAAGCGGAGAAGAATTTAACAACTACTCCCGGATCTGACTGTGCATTAAACGCACTTGCCATTGATGAACCACTTGAGTATGCAAGATTGTATCTTGATGGAACGATGCAAATGTGGATAGATGCGGAAGATTCCTTTTAGGTATACGCAAGAAACGGCGGCTCTGATTTCTCAAAACCGCCGTTAGGATAATAACTTAAAATAGGCGCGCAAAATCACCTGCCCCAGCCAGCGTTTTTTTCTTTCCCCGTAGTCGGGGCAGGTTCATGCGCTATGCAATTATTCTTCTTTAGCTTCTATCAAGCCGATATTTTTTGCTCTGCGTTCCACATAGCAGCATATTTTCCGCCTTTCGCAAGCAATTCCTCGTGGGTTCCAGATTCAGCAATCCTGCCATCACCCATTACAAGAATTTGATCAGCGTTTTTGACAATGGAAAGGGTATGAGCAATCATTACCACTGTCTTTTTCTCTTTTAATAGATTAGCGATGGCCTGCTTTACGGCAAGCTCATTTTCAATGTCAAGAGATGCTGTTGCTTCATCCAAGAGCAGGATGGGGCTATTTTTCAGTATAGCGCGGGCTATTGAAATTCGCTGACGCTCACCGCCAGAGAGAAGATTTCCGTTCTCACCAGTCGGCGTATCGTATCCCTTTTCCATCTTACGGATGAAGCTGTCACAGTTAGCCTCCCGGCAAGCATCCTCGATTTCCGTGTCCGTAGCATTAGGGCGGGCGTGTCGGATATTATCCCGGATGGTATCGTCAAAAAGAAATACGTCCTGGTCTACCATAGAAACTTGTTCCAGTACACGCTCTGCGGCAACATGGTTAATGGGTTTACCTCCAATAGAAATCGTCCCGCCCGTTGCTTCATAATATTTTGCAATCAGATTCAAAATAGTAGATTTGCCAGAGCCAGAGTCTCCGACAATGGCCGTGAGCTTTTGATCTGGCACCGTAAAGGTGGCGTGTTTTAGTACAGGTTCACCGGGAACATACTCAAAATCTACATTGTCAAATGTGATTTCATGGGTAGCTGTGTGAAGCGGCTCCATGCTACCAGTTTCCTCTGGCTCATTCATTACACCCGAGATTTTGTTTTTTGAGATCATCAGGTTCTTATAACTGGTGAGGTCTACAAAAATCGAGTTAGCCAGCTTTGCACAGAACAGGGGCAGCATACAAATCAAAAGGTATTCCACCGTGTTCAGTGTCCCTGCGACCCAGGGGGCATAGGACAGCAAGATAACCAGCGGGCAGGACAGCCAACTCAAGATACCAAAGCCCGCACCAATAGGAAGCACTTTTGCCTCGTATACAAAGCTAATCCGGCAAAACTCCCGCATGGCGTTGATAACAGTTTTGTTCTTCATACCGCCCACACCATAGGCTCGAAAAGTCTGAATACCAGAAACATACTCAACAATGCTACTGACATTCTCCGCACAAATATCGTTCTTTTCTTTTCCGTATTTCCGTACCATGCGGAAAGAAAGCCATAGGCTGGGGATTAAAAGAAGGTCGGCTATCAGCAGGATAATTCCAGCCGGAACATAGAGCGTCATAACAAAGACAATCAACATCAATGACAGGGCAAAATTCTTTGCCAAATCTCCGACTTTATGGGTCAGGATTTTTTCGTAGTTGTTTACGTCGCTTGTAATGGTGTTGATATAATCGCCAGTGTGCCCCTGCGAAAATCGGGACAGTGGGATGCGCTTCAAATGGTCGCCCATAAAAAGCCGAATCTTTTTGCTGACCTCTGCACCGCCAATCTGCGCTTTGGTATAACCGTAGCTGTAAATCAGGATACGAAGAAGAAAAACCACTGCAATTATACCGGTCAGAGCCAGAACACGGTTCATGTCAAATTGGCCCGACCACAAAAACTGCATAACAGAGTAAAGCAGCATAAACAGGCTGCCGGAGAGAAGTCCTTCCAGAACGGTTCCGCTGACACCAATATAGAAATTGTGGTTCTTTTTCAATACATCATGCTCATTCATGCTGTTCGCCTCCCTCCAACTGATAAGTGATATTCCGGGCTGTTTCGTAGTCTTTCCACGCATTTCGATAGTAGGCATTGTTCTTACGAACTTCCTCATGGGTGCCAGCACTGGTAATTGTATGATTTTCCACCACAGCCACCCGGTTGCACATTTTCAAAGCACTCAAACGGTGTGCTACTACAATGACTGTTTTGCCTTTGCATAGATTTTGAATAGCTTTATCAATCTCCATCTGATTTTCCGGGTCAGAGGCACTTGTGGCCTCGTCCAAAATTAAGATAGGTGTATTTTTCAGAATTGCACGGGCAATCGCAATCCGCTGTTTTTCTCCGCCAGAAAAGCGTGAGCCGAAACTGCCCACTTTTGTGTCATATCCATCCGGCAGGGACATGATAAAGTCATCAATCTGTGCCTCTTTTGCAGCAGCCCGCACTTCTTCCAGAGTAGCGTTACTACCCATGCGGATATTTTCCAGCACACTGTCACGGGTGAGGAAAGTCTTTTGAAATACGATGGCTATATTTTTCAGAATGGTATCGTAGTCAAGCTCCTTGACATTTTTGCCGCCAATCAGCACTTCGCCTTCCTGCACATCATAGAACCGGGAAATCAGTTCAATCACAGTGCTTTTACCGGCACCAGATCTGCCCACAAGAGCCATGCGCTCGCCATCACTGATTTTGAGATTGACACCATGCAGCACATCGGTTTTTCCGTCATAAGAAAATCGAACATTCCGAAGCACAATATCATGGTTTTTGGGGAAATCTGTTCCACCCTCATAAATCGGAATATCCAGTATCTCTTTGGTTTTGGTGATAGCGTTTAGTACATTTGCAAAGTTTGTTCCCAATTCCTGCAAAGGCCTGATTTCGGTTAAATACATAGAACCGACATACAAAAATAGCAAGAGCGTGCTGGCAGCCAGTGAGCCTTTCAGGAAAAACATTCCGCCGATTGGAACCATCATCAACATCCCACATTCGATGATAACAACAAAGGCCGCATAAGGTGGCCCCATGCGCCGGGAAGTTTCATTCCACATGGCGTTTTCTTCCTGGATAGCGTCTGAAAACTTTTGAAACGATTTGCTCCCCATGTTATAGGCTTTAATCAATTTCATGCCGCTGATGTACTCAATCATAACCGAGTTCAGTGTGGTAATGGAGTGATTGGCCCGTTCCATCAGGTCATCCGTATTGCGGAACATCATCCCCATTACAACAACAGCAAGGATCAGCGGAACCAGGGAAATCAATGCCAGAGGAATATTGACGGTCATCAGATAAATAAAGATGACTACCGGCCCCACCAGATAGCACACAAGGTCAGGAAGGTTATGGGCCAGAAACAGCTCCAACTTTTCAATATCTTCATTCAGAACCGTTTTTATGTCCCCGGTGCGCCGTTCATTCAAGGCCCCTAAAGGCGCTCTGGCCATGTGTTCTGCAACCATGCAGCGCACTTTGAAAAGAGCGCCATAGGCCCCTTTGTGGGCTGCTACGCCGGAACAGCCAAACAGGGCAAACCGCAAAGTTACCGCCACTGCAATCATTACCACGGTATGTACAACAAGTTCCTGCGTGCAGGTATGATTGAAGGTGGCGTCCATCAGCCGGTAAATTCCAATGTAAGGGACGATAATGCAAAGACCGCTGACCGCCGATAGAAAAATTGCCAGGAACAGCCAGATTTTTTGCTCACCGGCCCAGTGGAGCAGCAAAGCTACTCTGTTTTCTTTTTTCTGTTTCATAGATCACCTCTCCTTTCCATCTGAAACAGAGAACAGCTCTCTCAATTTCGGGAGGGCATCCATTGTAACTGGTACATCATCGGGCATTTCGCCCTCGTCAAAATGCAGGACACGGGAGCAGGTACGGCAGACAAATTCAAAATCGTGGGTGACAATGAAAATAACCTTTCCCATATTGGACAACCGGCGGATCAGTCCCGCCACCTGCGTCATACTGTCAAAATCAAGGCCGCTGGTCGGTTCATCGAATACCAGCAGATCTTTCCCACAAATCATGCTAACAGCTACAGCTACTCGTTGCTTTTGACCGCCAGAAAGCGTGTTTGGATGGCGCTCCCGATATTGGGTAAGGCCTAATTCCTCCAAAGTTGCATTTACCAGTGTTTGATCTGGATTGCGTATACCAAAGGAGCACTCTGCCGCCACGCTGTCAGCGAAAAGTTCATAATTCACATCCTGCATAACCATGTAAGAGCGTTTCAGCCTTTCCTTACGCTCAATCGGCTCGCTTTCCCACAAAAATTGTCCATCGCAGTCTTTGTGAAGCCCACAGAGAGCGCGGGAAAATGTAGTCTTTCCAGCTCCGTTGTGGCCGACAACACCAATCACTTCGCCCTTTCCGGCGGATAGCTCAATGTCATGCAAAATTGTTTGCTTCTTGTAACGGAGCGTCACATTCCGCAGCTCCAATACAGGGGTAGGCGCAGGCAAGTGGGCTTTTTGCGGGAATACCGCCTGTAGATCAACAGCTCGCAGCCCCATGTGTTCACGATCAGGTTCAGATAGCTGCCAAAATTCTTCCGGGGTGTATATTCCTTTGATTTCTCCTTTTTCCAGATAAACAATTCGGTCAGCCAACTCCATCAGGTAGTACAGACGATGTTCCGCTATCAAAACTGTTTTGCCCTGTTTTTTTATCAGCCGCAAATGTTCCTTTAGTTCTTGGATCGAAGTCATATCCAGATTAGAGGATGGTTCATCCAATAGATAAATCTGTGGGTTCATGGCATAAACAGAAGCAAAGGCGATTTTCTGCTTTTCTCCGCCGGACAACTCAAAAATATTTCTGTTTCGCAGCTTTTGAATATGCAAATCTTCAGTTGTCTGCTCTACTCGCTCAGCCAATTTCTCAGGAGGGCGAGCTTCATTTTCAATTCCAAAGGCAATCTCACTGTCTGTATCAACATTGAAAAACTGCGTCCGTGGATTTTGGAAAACGGAGCCAACCTTAGCGGCAATCTGATACATGGGGATATTGCTGATTTCCTGACCATCTACCAGCACACGGCCATGAAGCTCCCCTTGATAAAACTGAGGGATCAGTCCATTCACCAGCCTTGTAATCGTTGTTTTTCCGCACCCGCTGCGGCCACAGAACAGGACGAATTCTCCGTCCGAAATTTTCAAATTGATGTCGCGCAGCCCACCATGTTCCTGCCCCGTATAGGAAAACGATACATTTTCAAACTCAATCAACCGATCACACCTCCTCGCACACATAATTCAAAAATCAGATAAGCTACGGCAACGGCCATGACGCCCCAATCGGAAATTCCGCATTTTATCTGGACAAGACAGGTGCGTGGATTGGGATTTTCAATTCCACGAGTGACAGAAGCAACAGAAAGATCATCCGCCGCTTTTGAAGCTGCCATCAATAAAGGCACATAAATACACTCAACCGTCATGCCCGGATGTGTTAAAAAACCCGCCAGAGATGGTGAAACATCTCTCATTCGCATAGCGTCTGTGATATAGCGCCAGTCCTCTTGAATAGTTGGAATGTACCGCAGCATAACTGCCATAGGAATTACTAACTTTTTGGGTGCGCGGACACGGTTCATAGCAGACAGGAACTCATTGACTTTTGTAGTAGTCAGAACAATCCCAGCCAAGGTTCCGCACGCATAGACCTTATGAAACAAGCCTAAAAAGGCAATAAACATTGTCCGCAGCGTGCCTGTCATTTCTGCCATGATCCAAACTGTCAGGGCACAGATGACCGCATAAAAGCATACAGCCTTAATGACATATTTCCACTTTCCAAAGAAAGCCCCCAATATCGCAATCAGCATAACAAGGATAAATTGATATGCAAGTGAGGGCGCAAACATGGACGATAAAACACACATAAGAATCGAGTAGGAGGCGGTGACTAGCCGCCGTCCTCTCACAGCACCGTACGTACCGTTCGGTATACGGCGCTTTCAATAGTTGACGTGCACAGACTGATAGGCTGTGGCTAAATCATAAAAGCCACTGTTTATCAGTCTTTCTTTTGTCATTGCCATGTTTACTGCAACTGTATGCGTTGCGAACCAATGTCCACGTCGGGTATTACCCACTCGGTTTGCCAAGTCTTCGGGTACTCCCATCTTGATGAGGTTATGTGCCTTTGTCCTCGGTTTCTTCCACTGTTTCCATATACACATACGTATTCTGTGATAGAGCCATCCGTTGATGTCATCTATGTTGTTCTTCATACTTGCAATTCCGTAGTAGTTAAGCCATCCCCTCGCATACACCTTGATTTTCTCAAGGCTTGGCTTGATTGACTGACATCGCTTACGGGAAGATAACTCCTTCAGTCTAGACTTAAACTTCTTCCATGACTTCGGATGAGCTCGGACATAAATGCCTTTTCCGTTCCTTCCCAATGCAAAGCCAAGGAATTTAAAATTTCGGATTGCAAATACGCTGACAGTACGGCTCTTTTCTCGGTTGACTGTAAGTTTCAGCCTCTCCTCAAGATATTTTGTACTGCTTTCCAGGAGTCTCTCTGATGCTCGCTTGCTCTTTGCAAGAAGCACGATGTCATCTGCATATCTTATGCATGGAACACCTCTTTTCAGGAATTCCTGGTCGAACTCATTGAGGTAGACATTTGCCAGCAATGGTGATAGATTTCCACCTTGTGGTGAGCCTTCCTCTGTGTCAATGACTACTCCGTTTTCCATTACACCGCTTTTCAGATAGCGCTTTATCAACTGTACTACACGTTCATCTTTTACATTCTTTCGGAGAAGGTTGATGAGAATTTCGTGATTAAGAGTATCGAAGTACTTTGACAAGTCAAGGACTACAGCAAATGTATAGCCTTGTTCGGCATACTCCTTAACCTTAAGTATTGCATCTTTTGCACTTCTGTTCGGACGATAGCCATAGCTACCCTCTGCAAACAGCGGTTCATAGATTGGCACTAACTGTTGGGTTATTGCCTGTTGAAGTGTACGGTCTACCACTGTTGGTATGCCAAGCTTTCGCACACCACCATCTGGTTTGGGAATTTCAACTCGTCTTACTGGAGACGGAGTATACTTTCCACGATAAATGCGGTCGGTTATCTCTTGTTGATGTTCCTTTAGATATGGAAGAGCCTCTTCAATGGTCATGCCATCAATTCCTGGCGCTCCCTTGTTTGCCTTAACTCTCTTATACGCTCTGTTAAAGTTGTCTTTATACAGTATCGCTTCCAAAAGTCTCGGCTGTGCACTGTCTCTTTCTTTCCATATCCGATTGAATGACCTAGACGCTTTCACATACCCTTCATGTTCCGCATTATCTCTTTGTGAACAGCCATTGTTTTCAATGTTTTCTGCCATAGATGGTCACTCCTCCTTTCTCGGGCATACTCAAGACTCCTACTGATTCAGTCCTTCACCTCTCGGCTACTATGACCTCTGCTGACTTCTGTACGTTCAGCATTGCTTTATGCAATGGTTACCCTTCTCAAGGCGTACCGCACAGACCTCCCTAGGTACCACACGTTTCTTCCTCTCCATCCATCTGCCTCATCTATCATGCATGATTCCGTGTAGTTATTGGACTTCGATTTGCTATGCAACCTTATCCTCATGCATAACCTCATATGAGATTTCTGTCCGTCAGACCAGAGATTTGCCCGTGAGTTAGTATTTTCCTCACATCCAGCTTCCTTCAGATTCCACCTCACGATGGACACCCTTGCCTTCGGCTATATCCTTCCCACTACCGGGTGGATTCGGGACTTTAACCCGTTAGAAACGTGCGCCGCTAGGCGCACATAAGAAAGAGCTTGGCCCGTGGGTCGAGCCAAAGCTCTTTCTTATGGCGTTTACCGCTCATGCTGTAATACCTGCTTTTTCAAACTGCTTTTTCAGCATTTTGCAGCCTACAAAAGCGCTGATTGCAGATGTAATGATAACAGCAGCAAACATGGCAATCAGGATGCCGGTATTTGCAGTTGCCTGCATGGTGTCGATGTAACTCTGTTCAGTTCCGTTCCCCAGCATGGTCTGCGCCCAGCCGTTGGGGTCAACAAAGAACACGATATATGAACCAGTGCCACCGAGAGAGAACAGGATATAAGACAGGCTGTTGAGTTTTTTGCTTTTGTACTGCCCTGCACCAGCAACAAAGTCCGCGACAATCGCCATGATCATGTAACCCAATGCAAAAGCCCAGTGCATACCAGTCACGAACCAAATAATACCCATGATAACGCCCATTATAGAAAGGCTCCAACGCTTATGTACTTTTGCAATCAGCAAAAGATAAATGGGGCCAGCAAGCAGCCCACCTCCTGCTGGCATGAAAAAAGTAAGTACAGGATTCGTTGCAAAAAAGACACCGCCCACCAATACAAAAACAAATAACAGTGCAGTAAAAATACCTGTTGTTACAAGGTCTTTCACTGTCAGACCTTTGTTCATAGAATTTACTTGATTACTCATTTTGACCTCCTACCTTTCATTGTCTTGACTCGACAAGTGGTTTGTGATATTCTTCGGTTAGATACCTCTAATCTTCGTCTAAAACAATACGCATTTATCGAACAACATTCAATAGGTTCCGGCAATGTTCGTCTGTTCCTTTCAAAAGTTCGTCTAATCGTTGCAAAAAGGAGGCGGTCTGTTTTCATGTCTGAAATTATTGACCAGTTTTATACACCGCTACTAATTGAACACGGTTTTATCCGTGACCCAGACAACCAGCAATATGGGGCATTAGGTGACTGCTGGAAACTTTCTCCCGAAGTTGGAGAAGGCACCTACTGGACTTATGGACAGAAAGACTTATATGATATTAAAATCCATAACTTTTCCTTCCACGAAGATTTCATGTTGGAATGCTCCATGCCGGAATGTCTGAGTATCACTCGGTATGACTCTATTTCCGGGGAGGAATTATCTCCATACCGTAGACTGTCTGCCGGTTGTATCAAAACATTTATTGGAGGCTACGCTCCATACAAGGCTTTGATACATAAAAATATTCCAATCCGTTCGGTTGGGATTGAGATTGCACCGGCATATTATGAGGACTACCTGAAAAAACTGTACCCGGAGGCACAGATCAATCCTGTGGATGCATTTCGGAAGATCGACCAAACATCCGACTTTCCAGAAATGTCACGGTTACTCACTGAAATCAAAGACTATCGCGGGGAAGGGATTGCAGCAAAACTTTTTTATGAGGGTAAAGTCGCAGAAGCTGTTTCAATGGTGGTGGAATATCAGAAGAAACATCCTGATAAACCAGCCCATAAGCTCTCTCAACAGGATATTGAAAATCTCCAAATAGTTGCCGCTTATCTTAGCGATCACTATGCTTTTGATATTCCTCTGGAACGGCTAACACAGATTGCCTGCATGGGAACAACAAAGCTCAAAAGCTGTTTTAAGAAATACTACGACTGCACCATCACGGAATATGTTCAACAGCGGCGCATGAGTCAAGCAGAATATCTGCTGGCATATACAGAGCTGACAGTCGGGCAAGTTGCCCAAACAGTAGGCTATTCCACTTCAAGCCGATTTGCAGAATTATTCCGTAAAAGCACTGGATTGTTGCCACTGGAGTACAGAAAAAACGCACAGCGAAAATAAAATGAGTGCCAGAGGAAACTCTGGCACTCGTGAAATTTTTCACCCACATTCTAGTCGGGCTTAGCCATGTGTGGAATATATACGGAATGCATCGTCAATATTCCACTGCTGCTTGCGGTTGTTACCAAGATAGTGAGAGCTCATCTGAACACAAAGTTTCCATTGCCCTTTTTCGTACCTAAACGAAGTAAGATTTCATGTGCATGCTCATCACTGAATTTTTAGAATAATCTGTCCTAGCACGAAAGTAAATATGAATAGTTTCTAATAGTTTTTTAATAATATCCTCTGGCTTCTTGCCATCCTTTTACATACCACCTAATTCCAACATATACCAGTTGTTATGGCATTTATTCCATTTCTTCTCTTGGCCGCTTCCTCGATGCCCAGCATAGCTTGCAAAACCCATTCCTCAAATTCCATTCTCTCTCTGTTGCAAAAATTTATGTATATTCTGCCATCAATCTTTCGAACCAGGTATCCATGACAATAATAAACTGGCTTGCCCCTTTCCACTCTTGCAGCATTTCATCCAGAGTTTTGTGTTTCTCATATTTCTGCACATACACCCAGGTGGCTATACCACTGGCTTCAGAGATAATTCCCGTTATGATCTTACGCATGATGTCCTCAAATTCTGTGATTTCCTCTTTAGGAACAATGTCATAAAGGTCTGGAATCTGGAAATCTTCTTTCCCACAATTCTCATGTACATCAATTAAATCTGCCTTAACTCTCTTTTTGGATTCCTCAGGTAATTTCAAATATTGCCAGATCATTGACACCACTTCGGATGGTGTGTCTTTTTTGATTGGTGGTAACTGAATAAAATCATTGTTTTCGATCATTTTCATATCCTCCTCAAGATACAATAAAGTCAATAATACATTCTCTTGTCATGTCCAGGACAGTATCTACAAACACTCCTGCAAACAGGATCAGATACAGAATTGCACTCAGCACAAACAGGAATGCAACCTGTACCCAGTCATGGTAACAGTATGCAGTTGCTATAATCAACAAAGTGAATATAAAACCAAGGATTCCCCTTACAACCGCATAAGTCTGTACTGTCATCTTCACTGCCAGGCCGATCACAAAAAGGATCAGCCATACCGGCAGTAATAATATCTTTCCAGCAAGTTTTAAAATAAACATGTGCACCTCCTATCTTACCAGTCCTGGCATATCATGGTTCACCTCTGCCTGATAATACCCGTTCATCGTTGACGGTGCATTAAACAGGGCTGCTAATAAATATTTCTTGATGTTCTTCACCTTTGTGGTGTTACCACTCATACAGTGTAAGACATACTCGATATGTGAATAGGTCAGCATCAGAAATTTTTTCTTCACCAGTGATGCCGGATACCAGTTGCTGGCAATCAAGATCTTGTCATTTTTACACATCACAGTCTCTACGATCAGGTTCACGATTTCATCTACCTGTCGCATATCGTCATGATGGGTTACTTCCAGTGATTCATAATCAATGGTCTCTTTGACAAGGTTTTCATAAGCCTGATAATCCTCAGAGCGGTTATCGCTATCAAATCTTTTCTCATCCACAGATATGATATGATTAGATTTATTATCATTCATTTCAGTATCACTAAGATTAGTATTATTAGGGTTTGAAATGTAAACTTCTTGAAGTTTGTTTTCGGGACTTCTAGAAGTTTGATTTTGGGACTTCATGAAGTTTGAATTGTAAACTTCTGTAGATTCCTCATTTTCCACAGAAGTTTGTTTTTTAAACTTCTTTAATTCCTCTTCAAATTTTTTCTCATCTGTTTTCTCAGGCATAAAGGTTTTCACGTAGATAACGTTCACCTTTCCAAATCCCTGCCTGCGTTTCTCAATCAGACCAATTCCTGTTTCGTCATCCAGTTCTCTCATGGATTTGATGGCTTTATTTCTGCCACAGTTCAGTAATTCCATGATATCTTCGATGGAAAAGTAGATATATGCTCTGTTTTTGTCGTCAAACCACTGATTTTTGATGGAAAGAGACATTCGATCCAACATCAGTCCATATAAAATTTTAGCATCGCTTGATAAATCTTTAAAATAGCTGTCTGTAAATAATGCTTTTGGTATGCGGTAGAAGCTGAACTGATCAGCTTCGGTACCGTAAAAATAATTAAATGTCATTTTTTTCTCCATAATTTCCTCCTTTCGTTTTCTGCTAAGAAGTCCTCTTTTTAAACTTCTTTGACTTTGTTTTATTAGCTTTTTCTATCCTTAACAGGACTGTTCCTGCATCCATTTTTCTAATAATGATTCAATCACCTGTTCCATATCTTTGGCTGTATAATCATCCGGAAAATACTTTGTCAGTTTCTTTTCTGAGAAAGTAAGAGACCGGGATACTTTCTTTGCCATCACACAGTTATTGAAAATTGATAACATCTGGATCTGATTGATTGGTCCATCATTTAGCTGATTTCTAAGTGCTGCAATCTGTTTTGGTTTGATAAATCCTGTGTCACAGATATATTCGTAGATCCATCCCTGTACTTCCTTATCGATGTAAGAGATATCTACAGCAACCGTGAACTGAAGCTTTTTGTTATCTACCAGATCAAGAAGTTCTGGAATAAGCTCTGTTAATCGTACAAATCTTTGAACCTGAGCTCTACTTTCTCCAACTTGCTTGCTCAAGACTTCATCTGATCTCAACTTCGTCTCATTTTGAGACAAAGTTAAATCTGTTCTGATTCCCTGCCTTTTCATTGCATCAAGTTTCATCTTGTAAGCAAAAGCTTTCTCACTTGGTAACAGTTCCTCTCGCTGAATGTTAGCGTCCACCATAGCCACAATGGCATCATCATCCGATAATTCTCTTACGATTGCCGGAATTGTCGTCAGTCCTGCAAGCTGTGCTGCATGCATTCTTCTGTGACCGGATACCATTTCATATTCTTCATTTTCATCCATGCGAAGCAGTACCGGTGTCAGTACTCCATTAATCTTTACACTTTCAACCAGATCCTGCATCTTTTCATCATCCAGCACCTTGAACGGATGATTTTTAAACGGATGGATCTTACTGATCTCTATCTCCATTGCAGATTCTTCATTTACCACACCCAGCAGTTCATCAATGCTTGCCAGTTTAATCTTTTCGCCACTTCTATTTTTCATTTTTCAAAACCTCCTGTGTTAAGTTCTTATATGCTTCGGCAACTTTTCCTTTCGGGCAGTGCATGTAGATGCTTTTTCCCTCTGCACTGGTCTCAGCAGCTTTTACAGACATTGGTATCACATTTTCAAATACTTCTATCTGGCTTCCGTAGGTTGTATGTACTCTCGATGCAATGTCCCTTGCGTAATTGGTTCTAAAATCTACCATAGTCAGGAGAATGCCCTCAATCGCCAGTTTTCGGTTCAGTCTTTTCTTTACTGTAAGAATGGTCTTGATCAGCTGCTGAAGTCCTTTCACCGGCAGATATGCGGCCTGTACAGGTATCAGCACGGAATCGGAAGAGACCAGTGCATTGATTGTCATCATACCAAGGCTTGGCATACAGTCGATCAGGATATAATCGTATCGGCATCTTATCGCATCGATATATTCTTTCATGATCATTTCTCTGCTCATAACATTTCCCATCGTTACTTCCAGTGCGGAAAGCTCAATATTTGCCGGGAGAAGATCTACATTTTCCTGGTGATGTAAGATCCCATCTTCCAAAGAGATTTCTTCTTCGTTGATGACATCCAGCATGATCGTTGCCAGTGTGATGCGAAGATCATCCGGTTCCTCATATCCAAGACTTGCGGTTAAACTTCCCTGTGGATCCGCGTCGATCAGCAACACTCTCTTACCTTCTCTTGCCAGTCCAATGCCTACATTTACGGTTGTGGTGGTCTTTCC
>ERZ1026901.1019-NODE-1019-length-17974-cov-8.025392_pt1 | contig 17974 bp, 17 predicted proteins | sample MGYA00380179_ERZ1026901 | MGnify/ENA primary metagenome ERZ1026901 (study PRJEB33269, sample SAMEA4719815) | human gut metagenome | biome: human-associated habitat; feature: organic feature; material: feces | place: Cameroon | collected 2013-10 ... | reverse complement strand
GTAGCTAAGATTGTTAAGTAATTAACAACTCGGAAACCTATAAAGCCATAAAAAAGGATGAGGATTTGCTTCCTCATCTTTTTTTATGCGTAAAATGCAAAAGCATAAAAAACACTATTGACAGGCCGATGCAATAGAGTTATCATGCATTCAACAATTTTAATACGTCTATGATAAACCTGTGACGCGGAAGTAAAAACGATGTTGTGCATGCACAGAGAGCCGGAGGGGATGAGAACCGGTCAATGCAGCTCGTTAAATGGACCGCTGAGGGCAGGGGGAAAAGCTGAGGCTGAGTATCCCCTGACGTGAAGGCATACGTAAGTTGCCGGGAATATGTTGGTATTCCGTCGAGAGCAGAGAGGTTTCCTCTCTGAATTTAAGGTGGCACCGCGGATAAAATCCGTCCATGATAAATCACATTTATCATGGACGGATTTTTTGTATTCAGGAGGACATCTATATGATGACATTGCAGGAAATTCTTACCTACCGGGGAGCCTATAAAGTGGTTCCGGTGGCCGATGAAATGTACGTAGATGTGCGGACACTGATGGAAGTGTTTCGAATCGGGAGAAATATCAGTTCTCACTGCTATATTCTTGAAAGCGCGGAACCTGCGTATGAATAGGTAAAGATGATGAAACAGGCCGCCGCCAGAGCTGGGGAATAATACATCACACGTAAATGCGCATACTGGAAATGAAACATTGAACCAGTATGGAAAGGAAACAGGGTCTCCGGAGAAGATAAGCTTTCCGGAATCCCTGTTCCCGCTTTTCTGTATATGTATATATGGTTAATACAATAATATAGATACAGGGAAGAGCAGTGGGAAAAGCCAGCAGATACAGTAAAGACAAAAATATATGAAAAAAGTGAAAAAAGAGCATTTTACAGCTTGCTTAGTAGAGTTTCTTATGTTAGAATAATTCTGCTGGGAAAAACCCGGCTTTTTTAAATGAAAAATCCAATTGACTCGCAATCATGCGTATGATATACTTACTAGGCATGTTGTAATAGGATTGACCGGAAAGATTCAAGTGAGGTGTAAACAATGCGTGATGGAATTACTCTTGCTTGCACAGAATGCAAGCGCCGCAATTATCGCACAAACAAGAACAAGAAGAATAATGCGGAACGTATCGAAATGATGAAGTATTGCAAATGGTGCAAGAAGCACACCCTGCACAAGGAAACCAAGTAATATATCTGTTTAGTGAACTGGGGTGTAAGCATGGCGAAACGTCGAGTATCATCTGTAGAAGAAAAAAGTAATGCATGGACCCGATTCTTCCGTGAAACAAAAATGGAAATGAAAAAGGTCATCTGGCCGACGAAGAGACAGTTAACGCAGTATACGGTAGCCGTTGTCTCGTCCGTAGTACTTGTTTCCTTCCTGATCGTTATCGTTGATTTCGTGTTTATGCAGCTCTCCAAGCTGTTGGTAGGAACCATTGGCTAAGGGAGGAGGATAGCATGACTGAGATTAAAAATGACGAGCTGAATACGGTAGATGAACAGAAGGCAGAAAGCCCGAAAAAGGATATCCGCTGGTATGTGATTCATACCTATTCCGGATATGAAAACAAGGTATTGGATACTCTGACCCGTAAGGTTCATTCCATGGGAATGGAAGATACCATTAAGGAAATTCTGCTCCCAATGCATGATGAAGAAGAAGTAAAGGATGGGGAAAAGAAAGTGGTTTCTCGCAAGATTTTCCCAGGATACCTTCTGATTCATATGGAAGTAAATGATCACAGCTGGTACGTTGTCAGAAATACGCCAGGCGTTACCGGTTTTGTTGGTACAACCACCAAGCCGATTCCGCTTACAGATGAAGAAGCTCAGCGTATTCTCAACGCTAACCAGAAAAAGGTGGCTGTACATACCCGCGTCAAGGTGGGAGATAAGATCCGTATTACCCAGGGGGCATTTGCGGATAATGTGGCTACCGTTACAGAAGTAGCTGAAGACCGCAAGAGTATTCATGCAGAAATCAGCGCTTTTGGCAATACAAGTACTATTGAATTAGAAGCAGGGTTCTTTGAACCACTGAACTAATTATACATTCAGGCGTCAGCCTGATGCGGGCAGGCCTTGTACTTGACCTGCCCGCTGTGGGAGGGCCCGTTACAGCCCGTAACAACCACATTCCCAATAAGGAGAAGGAGGTGTAACATACAAAATGGCAAAGAAAATTTCTAAGGTAGTTAAACTGCAGGTAGCTGCAGGCAAAGCCACTCCAGCACCGCCAGTAGGTCCAGCACTGGGCCAGGCAGGTGTCAACATTATGGCTTTCGTTAAGGAGTTCAATGACCGTACTGCAAAGCAGATGGGCCTGATTATTCCTGTTGAAATTACCGTATTTGAAGATAGAAGCTTCACATTCATCTGCAAGACTCCGCCAGCAGCAGTACTGCTGAAGAAGGCTGCAGGGATTGAAACAGCTTCTGGTGAACCGAACAAGACCAAGGTCGGCAAGGTCACCAAGGCACAGGTTAAGGAAATCGCTGAAACCAAGATGCCTGACCTGAACGCTAATACCGTTGAAGCAGCAATGCGCATGGTAGAAGGCACAGCTCGCAGCATGGGTATCGAAGTTGTAGACTAAGACTGAATCATTCGTGGCAGGGGAAACCCGTTGACCACAAAGGAGAAAATAATGGCAAAACTGACAAAGAAACAGAAAGCAGTAGCAGCCATCGTTGACAGTCATAAGCTCTATGACCTCGACGAAGCTGTAAGCCTGCTCAAGAAGGCAGCAACTGCGAAGTTCGACGAATCTGTTGAACTCTCTTTCCACTTAAATGTTAATCCGAAGTTCGCTGATCAGCAGATCCGTGGCGCAACTGTTCTTCCTTTTGGTACCGGCAAGTCCAAGAAGGTTCTTGTATTTGCAAAGGATCACCAGGAAGAAGAAGCTAAGGCTGCAGGCGCTGACTATGTAGGCGGCAAGGAATACGCAGATAAGATTATGCAGGGTTGGCTCGACTTTGATGTAGTTGTAGCTACCCCGAACATGATGGCTGTTGTTGGTCGTCTCGGCCGTGTTCTCGGACCGAAGGGTTTGATGCCAAATCCGAAGGTTGGAACCGTAACCATGGACGTAACCAAGGCTATCAATGAAATCAAGGCCGGCAAGGTTGAATACCGCGCCGACAAGGCTGGCAATGTACAGGCTCTCGTAGGCAAGGCTTCCTTTGATGAAGAAAAGCTGAAGGGAAATATCCGTGCATTGTTCGATCAGATCGTGAAAGCTCGCCCGGCATCCGTTAAGGGTGTATACATGAAGAGCGCTACCATTTGCTCTACCATGGGACCAGGCGTTCACCTCGACCTGACCAAGATTGCAGCTCCAAAGGCTGAATAATTTTTGTTTATTTACGCTTAGCTTAAGACCGGCGGTATGTTATAATGGGCATTAAGCCCGCCTCCCGAGGCTGAGTACTGACTAATACAGCAGTACCACAACCTCGCCGGACGCGCGAGGTTGTTTTAGCTAACGTGATAAATATATATCTTACAAGCAGAGGAGGTGTACTATGAGCGAATACAAACTTAAGATCCGCCCTGAAAAGGCGGTAGTAGTTGAAGAAATGAAGGAAAAACTGTCCAGCAAAGGCGTTGCCCTCGTAAGCTTCAACAAGCTGACAGTAAAGGACGCTACCCAGCTTCGTCGTATCTTCAGAGCACACGGTGTAGAATATAAGGTTATCAAGAATACCCTTACCCGCATCGCTGCAGACGAACTTGGTTATAACGGACTTGATGATCTCCTGACAGGTGCTAACGGTCTTGCTGTAAGCAAGGACGATCCAGTTGCTCCGGCAGCAGCACTGAAGGAATTCATGAAGAAAAACAAGACCGAAAGCATTACCATTAAAGCAGGCCTGCTTGATGGCAAGCTTATCGGCCTGGAAGAAATGAAGGCCCTCGCAGACCTTCCGTCCAGAGAACAGCTCCTGGCTATGGTTGCTTCTGCACTGCAGGCACCAATTACCGGACTGGCTCGTGCCCTCAACGGCAACATTCAGAATCTGGCATATGCTCTCGAAGCTGTGCGTAAACAAAAAGAAACTGCGTAATTTAAACGCAACTTATTTATTTGGAGGAATCTAAAAAATGACAAACGAAGAAATTCTTGAAGCCATTAGCAGCATGTCCGTTCTCGAACTGAGCGAACTCGTAAAAGCAATTGAAGACAAATTCGGCGTATCCGCAGCAGCACCAGTAGCAGTTGCAGCAGCAGCAGCTCCGGCAGCAGCTGCTGCTGAAGAAAAGACTGAATTCGACGTAATCCTCAAGGATGCTGGCGCAACCAAGATCAAGGTTATCAAGGCTGTTCGTGAACTGACCGGCCTCGGCCTGAAGGAAGCTAAGGCTCTCGTTGACGGCGCTCCGAAGGAAGTTAAGACTGGCGTAGCTAAGGCTGATGCTGAAGCTATGAAGGCTAAGCTTGAAGAAGCTGGCGCAACTGTAGAACTCAAGTAATTTTAATTACTTCTATTACAGTAAATAAAAAGAGCTGGGATTATCCTGGCTCTTTTTTTATGCCCTTCTGGCGGCCATGTTTTCCGATGGCCCCTGTTAATTACAAATTATTTTTATCACTCTTTTCGGAGTTTACGATTTACGATATACTTATACCATAATTATCCTCAATCACCGGTTTACAAACCCGGTGATTTTCAATGTGGAAGCGAGCAAAAACACATGGCCTGTAAATTTAATCCTGCGGATACGGAAAGAAAAGGCAGTTTCCTGTTTCGTACCATCCTGCTTATTTTCTTCTGTTGCCCTTTCTCTGCGTATCGGAGCTTGCCACGGCTGCCTATGGCAAAGGGGCTTCTGAATTTACGCCTGTCCGCGTCGGAGTCATTCATTATCCGGATGATGTATATGTATCCGGAAAATATCTGTATAACTACGATACGGAATTTATGGGACGGGTCGCTCAGTTTGGCAAATGGGATCCCCGGTTTGTTTTTTATTCCAACCGTAAGGACCTGCTTAACGCGTTAAAAGAAGGAAAAATACAGATTGCCCTGGGCGTAGATAAAGCCTGGGGAAACGAAGAGCATCTGATCTTTTCCGATGGCTCATATTTGGTGGGGACGTCTCAGATTGTAGTGCCTGATACAGAGAAACGGCTGGATCCGTCTGATTTCCGAACAGTGGAAAAAATGAGGATTGGCATATCAGGGAATGAAGGGGATATTTATTTTATTAAGGAATGGGGCAAGAGATACAATCTGAATCTGCATCTTGTTTCCTTTCCTGATGACCGGACACTGCGGATTGCTGTGACGGAACATAAAGTGGATGCCGCTATTTTTGATAAGATGCCACGGAACGGATATCGAAGGATTGTTGTCGGTCTGCAGAAGATGCTGTATGCCGCTTTTCCTGCGAATGATTCGGTACTGGCGCAGCAGTTTAATTATGCTATGTCCATGACGGCCGGACATTATCCGTTGCTTTAGCTTCAGCTCTACGGAAAATACAATCAGGAAGAAGATCACGCCCTTTTACTGACCTGGGCGGAGAAGGCATACCTTATGGCACATCGGGGGAAGCCTTTTATTGTTGCGGTTGTGCATGGGGATTATCCGTTTTATTACCGGGAATTAGGAATTGATTCCGGGATTATTTCTGAGTTTTACAGGGAAATAGAGATGGTGCTTCAGGGCCAGGTCCCCGGGGTTTCCTTTACCTGTAAAGAGTACCCTTCCGTAAGCGCAGCGGTAGCCGCTGTGCAGAAAGGCGAAGCGGATATCCTGGGGATGACCTCTATGGATGTGCTCCATGCAGCAGCAGATAATATTCATCTGTCGACCCCGTTAATGACAGAAAATCTGGCCATGCTTTCACAGAATGAACCAACCGGAGAAAAAGATTTTCGGTATGATCGCAAGGTGCCGGTCATCGCGACAACGGAAGAAAATCGGACTTCCGACTATGCCTACGCAGGAACAAAGTATGTGATATGGACATATCCTAACTATGAAGAAGCCTACCAGGCGCTGATGAACCGCCAGGTCGATCATGTAGTGACGACCATGTGCCAGGCCACATGGCTTATGAACCCGCATCGAAATGGACGCTTTATTATAGACATCATTCCCAGTACGCAGAATATTTCCCTATGCGGCGGTGTAAGTGAAAGGAACTGGATTCTTGCAGATATCCTGTCTGAAACCGCGGACAGTACAGGGACAAATCTCCTTTCCATTGTTCAAGCAAACATAGCGCTGCGATCTGATTTCGCTACCTCTCTGCAGCGAATGTCACCTGAATCCATGCTCATCTGCGCGGCGCTGTTGCCGACCGGCGTATGTGGAAGCGCCTTCCTCATTATCCGAAACATCCGGGGTCAGGAAGTGCAGAAGCGAAATGAAATGCTTATCAATTCGCAGCGCTGTGTCATTTATGCCTATGAATATGATGGACTGACCGGTTTGCTTAACCGGGATACGGCTATGTCCAAGTTTGAAAAGCTGCTTGCGGATACGAAGTCTTATTCCGTGGTCATCATTGATCTGGATAATTTCCGCATTATCAATGAATCGTATGGCCATGAAATCGGGGATATCGTATTAAAGGTTATTTCCGGACGTATCCGGAATATCTGTCAGCAGGACGCGATGAGTCGCTTCGTTGCCAGATACAGCGGCGATGAATTCCTGATGATAGTGAAGAAAACTTACCGCGGATGATGCGCTTGTCCGTGAAGTGCTGGCGTCCTGTAATCAGCCAATTCCACTGAAGAAACTGATGCAGATAGAAACGATTCTGCCAGGGGATAAGATAGAATCTCGCGTTACCTATCTGGGCGTAGGGATTGCGGTATCGGATGGGAAGTCCTCTTTCCGGAGACTGGTGCAGAACGCAGTCGTAGCCATCAATACAGCGAAAAAGGCAGGTAGTAATTCCGCCTGTGTGTATGAAGAGGCTATGCAGGAAGATGTTCACCGGAACAACCGGATTCGCGATCTGCTTCTTGATACGATGAAAAATGACGGGTTTTACATGCTGTATCAGCCACAGATTGATATTCAGAAGGGAACAGTTTCCGGTACAGAAGCGCTGGTACGCCTGAAGAAGGAGCGGATTTCCCCTGGATTATTCATTCCGGTAGTGGAAAAAGAAGGATTTATCCGGAGGATTGGCCGGATTACCACCCGTCTGGTTATCGAACAGATTGTCCGATGGCGGGAAGCCGGCGAACCACTGTATCCGGTATCCATTAACTATTCCAGCAGTCAGCTGGGGGACGCGGGATATGTGGATTATCTGCTGCAGCTGATGGAGAAGAATCATATTCCTTCATTGCTGATTAAGCTGGAATTTACGGAAAGTATGTTCTTTAACAATAATCATGTGACTCAGCAGCTGCTTAAGAAACGGCAGGATGCCGATATATCTCTCAGTCTGGATGATTTTGGTACCGGTTATTCGTCGCTGAAATATCTTACCTATATTCTGGTGGATTATCTGAAGTTGGACAAGAGCATTATCGACTCCTACCTCACAGAAGAGGCGGAGGCAGAGGGAAAGGATCGATTTATCCGGGATATCATTTCTCTTGCCTATGACTTGGGAAAGAAGATTGTGCTAGAAGGGGTGGAAACTGCCTGGCAGGCTAAGCGGCTTAAGTCTTTCGGCTGCGATATCATTCAGGGATATTACTACTCCCGCCCAATATCACCGGAAGAGATAGCCACATTTACCGTCCGTACAGAGGATTAAATAAAAAATATTAATTCCACGGCGGTTATTGAGTCGAAAATAACACGATTCTTTCTTGCTAATGGATGGAAAACATGATAAAATTATATGGTATGAATTAAACCGACGGGAGGTGAAAACATTGCCACAGATCAAAGCTAGTATCAAGAGTGTAAAGACCGACGCAGTTAAGAGAGCTGCTAACGCCGCAGTTAGATCCCAGATCCACACTGCAGTAAAGAAGGCAGTTGCTGCAGCAGCTACTGAAAACCAGGACGCTGCATTCCGCAATGCTGTAAGCGTAATCGATTCCGCCGCTGCAAAAGGTATTCTTCATAAGAACACTGCAGCTCGCAAGAAATCCCGTCTGAGCGCACGTGTACAGGCTGCTGCTAAAGCAGACAAGTAATTGTACAACATAATGAAAGCAAAGGTCCGTTGATCTTTGCTTTTTTTAGTGCCTGTTTTTACAAGTGCCGTTTCTTTTTGTACAATATTAAGAAGATGAAGAGACAGGAGGAAGACTATGCGGGTAGGCATTGATCTGGCAAAGACAAAACGATGGGAAGCCCTGGTGAAGAAGCATCCACAGCGGGTCGGTACCATCTTTACAGAAGAGGAATTGGCTCATTGCAGGAAAAAGGGACTGCATGCGTATGAGTCCATGGCGGCTCTCTGGGCAGTACGTGAAGCCGCTGGCAAAGCGCTGGGCATTGGTTTTTTTCGCTCCGGATGGCAGGATGCCTATGTCAGCTGGTCAGAATATGGGGCTCCCATCCTTCACCTCAAAGGAAACTTTAAAAAGAGGGCTAATGAACTTGGGATAACCGATATGGCGGTATCCATTACCCACGAAGATGGGATGGCTGCCGCCGTGGTGATCATGACAGGAGGTACAAATGAAGCTGCTGAACAGAGATGAAGCGAGAAAATTGGATACTCTGGCAATGAATACCTATGGGCTGCCGGAGGCTGTCCTTATGGAAAACGCGGGAGCTTCTGTCGTTGCTCTTACCGAAGGGGATGTATCCTGGAAAGACGCCAGAGTGGTTATTCTCTGTGGGAGTGGCAACAATGGCGGCGACGGCTTTGTTACCGCCCGCTATGCGTCGCTGGCCGAAGCTGACGTAGTGGTTTTCCTCATGGGGGATGAGTCGCACATGAGTGATGCCTCCCGCCTGTATTATCAGGTATGCGAGAAAATGGTGATTCCGGTCAGGAAAATAAAAAAAGCCGAAGAGGCGCAGCCTTTCCTCGATGACGCGGATATTATTGTGGACGCGCTGATTGGAACAGGACTCCGTCAGGGCGTTTCCGGGGAAAAGGCCGATCTTATTGATCGGGCTAATGCTAGCCGTGCGGTACGTATCGCCGTGGATATTCCCAGCGGTCTCATCTGTGACAGCGGACAGGCGGAAGGGGCGGTAATCCATGCGGATTATACGGTGACTATGGGAACATTGAAGCGGGCGCATATCCTTTATCCTGGAAATGAGTACTGCGGCAGCGTAAAAGTAAGCCCTATCGGCATTCCTGGGGGTGCTGCTGATGAATTTCCTGCGGAATGGGTAACGGCAGCTGATGTAAAACCGCTGATTCCGGTAAGAACAAGAATAAGCCATAAGGGATCCAATGGATATCTGGGAATCATCGCTGGATCTCAGGGAATGGCCGGAGCCGGATTCCTGGCAGCACAGGGGGCGCTGTATGCCGGTGCAGGAAAAATCAGTTTATTTACTCCGCAGAGTCCGGCTGAGGAGCTGACCGGACTGCTACCAGAGATTATGGTGAGACCGGTTTCCACCTATGGAGAATTCCGGGGAGAGGATGTGGAAGACGTCCTTTCCGGGACAGATGCCTGCGATGTGCTGGCTATTGGGCCGGGACTGGGGAGAAAGCAGGAAACTCAGGATTTTGTATGCCAGGTACTGGAAGAAAGTGAAGGCCCGATTATTGTGGATGCTGACGCCCTGTATGCTGTGGCGGCAAAGAAATTTCCTCTTCGGTCCTGCGGCGGACAGCTGATACTTACGCCTCATGTAGGCGAATTTGCCCGGCTGACTGGGAAAAGCGCGACGGAGATAGAACAGCACCGTATAGATATGGCGGCCAGCTATGCCAGAGAAAATCAGGTGGTTCTCGTTCTCAAGGGAGCACCGACCGTTATGGCGGCACCTGACGGCCGGATTGCGGTAAACAGCACAGGCAATCCGGGAATGGCCAGTGGTGGTATGGGGGATACACTGACCGGCATCATTGCTGCCCTGTGCGGACAGGGCCTGGACGTATGGGAAAGCGCCGTTCTTGGCGTATATCTCCATGGTCTGGCTGGGGATATACAGGCAGAAAGACATACTGTGGGATTCACTGCATCAGATGTTGCGCGAACCGTTCCAACAGCCAGGGAGAGACTGCTGGGCGCGGATTAGTTTCAGGGGAGTTAACCAATTATAAGGGGAAAATATGAGGGGACATATGGTAAGAAAGGCAGCAGGATGTATTTTCGTTCTGTTTCTTTTTATTTTTATTATCTGTTTAACCGGATGTCATTTCGGTCGGAATGATTCAAAGCTTTCCATCCATGTACTGGCTATTGGTCAGGGGGATGCCATATTACTGCAGCGAGAAGGGGAATTTGCGCTGATTGATACGGGGGACATAGAACACCGGACGGTGTTAAAACAATATCTTAGTGACAGGGGGGTGCATACTTTGCGAGCCGTAATGATAACACATCCTCATGCCGATCATCTGGGAGGCATGTATACAGTATGTAAGGATTTCCGGGTACAGCAGGTTTATGATAATGGAGTGACTACTGGGGAAAACAGTTACCTGGAATATCAGAAAGAAATGCAGCGCCACTGGATCCCAAGGCAGACTGTCCATGCCGGAGAAGACATAGATATACTTCCCGGGGTGATATTCCATGTGCTGAGCGATGCGAAGAGCGTGGAATCCACAGAAGGGAAAAGGAATCTGAACAACACATCCCTGGCAGGCCGTCTGGAATATGGTCGTTTTTCCATGTTCTTTACCGGCGACGCGGAGAAAGAAGAAGAACTGGCTATGCTGCAGCGGAAAGAACCTGTCCGCAGCACTCTGCTGAAAGTGGGCCACCATGGAAGCCGTACAAGTACCTGTGCGCAGTTTCTGCGGGCGGTACGTCCCAAGGCGGCCATCATTTCCGCAGGACCGGGCAATTCCTATCATCTGCCTCATGAGGTGACGATACATAAGCTGAAAAAAGCCGGGAGCCGCATCTTCCGGACAGACAGGGATGGCACGGTATGTATTATTACGGACGGAAATCGGGTCAATATAATAAGAGAAATACAATAACGCGGGAGGATATCGAGGTGTGGTCAACCATTTACAGTAATGGAAAAAACTGGATAAAAGGAAATGTGGAACTGTTTCTGGCATTTGCAGGAATGATTGGAATACTCCTGGCAGCGGGGAATCAGGCGGTAATCTGGCCGGCCATCCAGTGGAATGTACTGGCCATACTGATGTGCCTCATGCTGATTCTGGGAGGCTTGCGCCAGGCAGGCGGTATTCAATGGGTGTGCTATCATCTGCTCCGGCGCTGCCATTCCGTAAAGGCCGTATGCGCGTTTTTCATTTTTTCTTGCTTCATCAGTTCCATGGTGATTACCAATGACGCGTCCCTGCTGCTGTTTGTACCGGAAAGTATATGGTTGTTTCGTAAACTGAAGAAAGATGACTGGCTTCCATTTCTGGTGGTGCTGGAGACTATTGCGGCCAATATGGGGAGTACGCTGCTTCCTTCAGGAAATCCGCAGAACCTGTATCTTTACTTTATGTATGGAATGAAATTCTCTGATTTTCTGAAGATTACCGTCCCCATTACCGCGCTGTCCGGACTGCTGCTCCTGGGAATCCTGTGGGGAAGGAGAAATGAAGCTATGGCGCTTCCACAGCAGAAGGCGCCGGCTGTCCGTGGCAGACAGGCGGCGCTGTTTACCTTCCTGCTGGGAGTTATCTTCCTGGTACTGCTTAAAACACTGGTATGGTGGGGTGCCGCCATGGTGGTTATCCCACTGGCGGTATTTTTAGATTACCGCCTGCTGAAACAGGTGGACTGGAAGCTTCTTCTCCTGTTTATCTGTCTCTTTGTATTTGCGGGCAATATGTCGCATATGCCCTGGGTCATTCGTCATCTTACGGGGAATCCTCTGCTGCAGGGCGTTTTCTGGAGCCAGATTATAAGCAACGTTCCGGCAGCGGTTCTTCTCTCCTCTGTAAATACGCAGGGGGGAATGCTGGTGGCCGGAACCGATATTGGCGGGCTGGGAACGCTTATTGCTTCCATGGCCAGCCTTATTTCCTACAGGGCATATAAACAATACGCAGGAAGGAATATAAGGGAATATCTGGTTATCTTTACCGTGTGGAACCTTTTATTTCTTGCAGTTTTGCTGTTGGAAGCCTGGCTGATTTTCTAAGCGGAACCAGAGGGAGTCCGGGGAAGTATAGGATGAAGAGTGCTGTTCTTTCCCATGTTCCGGGTTGATAGACTTTTAAGTTCAGAGGATTTTCTCCTCGTCCCTCATCTGACGCATTATAAAACACCGTATACCCATTTCCGGATATACGGTGTTTTATAATGTGTCAGTTCTTATTCATTATCACCATGGCTGATAGTGGTATCAATGGCATTGGCCGGGTTCTGCGCTGTGCGGACAATTTCAGAACGAATCTTTTCGATTTCTGCGGAATCGCTGTCGGAAACTTTCTTTAATACCACTGGAGTGCCATCGGCATTGGTAAGAGAAGTTTCAATGGTATGATTCATGCGGTTGAAGGAAAAGGATACCGGGGAAGAGCCATCTGCTGGCGTGATAGTCAGACGACCGCCATCACGTACTGCGGTACCAGACAGATCACCTGTCAGTTCCCGTGCTCCACGCTGTACCTTCTGATCTACAATAATAGAGTCACCGTTGGAAGTAAAGGTAAAGGTTTGCAGAATCTTAATATTGTCACCTGACCAGTTCAGTCCTGCATCCTGGACACCCCACCAGGTGCCTTCCCAGGAGCTGGTAAAAAATGAGGTGGCTGCAAAATAGCCGCCTGCGATGGCTGCCGCAAGGGCGATAATCAGGACAAGTATTTTCTTCATGGCATAATCCTTTATAAAAATGATAGGTTTACAGTAACTGAATTCTTTAACGACATCATGTTTTATTATTATAACCCAGAAAAATGGTAAGAGTAAAGGCGGAAGAAAATAGAGAAAAACAGGGCCTGTATAAGAAATAAGCAGAGAGTATGAAAAATAACAAAACAAAATAATTGATTGCGTTTTACTTTGCGTAAAAATCCTTAAAAAAGGCCTTAAAAGACGATTACGTGAGTTTTTACCCTTTTTATGGTATAATAAAAGGGTAAATTATTAAGTAGTTGGGGCTGTGAAACTTCGGCCGGTTGGCCGGATTTTTTTATGGCCTGAAAAGGAGTAACAATGGACTGGGAAGAAGGAAAAATCATCTCTGCGCCTCTGGAAGAGCAGATGAAAACGTCCTACATTGACTATGCCATGTCAGTTATTGTAGCCCGTGCACTTCCGGATGTGCGAGATGGTCTCAAGCCGGTACACAGACGAATCCTTTATGCGATGCAGGAAGCTGGTATGCTTCCGGGCAAACCATATAAGAAGTCAGCTCGTATTGTCGGCGATGTTCTTGGTAAGTATCATCCGCATAATGATACTGCTGTATATGAATCCGCAGTACGTATGGCACAGGATTTTTCTACCCGCTATCTGCTGGTAGATGGGCATGGTAACTTTGGTTCCATTGACGGAGACTCTCCGGCCGCTATGCGTTATACCGAAATGCGTATGACCAAACTGGCTGTGGAAATGCTCCGGGATCTGGACAAGGATACCGTTGATTTTATGCCAAACTATGATGGTTCCCTGCAGGAACCGGTAGTACTGCCATCCCGTATCCCGAATCTTCTTGTCAATGGTTCCTATGGGATTGCCGTCGGCATGGCAACCAATATTCCGCCGCACAATCTGGGGGAAGTAGTAGATGGCCTGTGCATGATGATTGATAATCCGGATGTCACCATTGATCAGCTGATGACTAAGATTAAGGGACCGGATTTCCCAACAGGGGGCCTGATTCAGGGCCGGGACGGGATTGTCAAAGCATACACTAAGGGACGCGGGGGAATTGTGGTATGTGCCAAAACCCATATTGAAGAGATGTCCCATGGCAAACACCGTATTGTAGTAACAGAAATCCCATATCAGGTAAACAAGGCCAGAGTCATTGAAAGTATTGCCGATCTGTCCCGCCAGAAGATACTGGATGGAATTACCGGACTTCGCGATGAATCTGACCGTACCGGTATGCGCATTTCCATTGAACTGCGTGCTGATGTCAATCCGCAGATTATGCTGAACAACCTGTTTAAGCATACCCAGCTGCAGACTACATTTGGAGCCATTATGCTGACTCTGGTGGATGGACATCCACGGGAACTGAACCTGAAGGAAATCCTGTATTACTACCTGAAACATCAGGAAGAAGTAGTAACCCGGAGAAGCCAGTTTGAATTGAACAAGGCTAAGGCCAAGGCTCATATCCTGGAAGGCCTCCTGATCGCGCTGGACAACATTGATGCGGTAATCAGAACCATCCGTGAATCCAAGACCGATGCTATTGCCAAGGTAGCATTGATGGATAATTTCAAGCTTTCCGAAAAGCAGGCTATTGCCATTCTGGATATGCGTCTTCGTCGTCTTACCGGACTGGAACGGGAAAAGATTGAAGAAGAATACAAAGAAATTCAGGAACGTATTGCCTACCTGGAAGACCTGCTCTCCAGCCATGACAAGATTATGGGCGTAGTAAAAGAAGAACTGCTGGAAGAAAAGAAGAAATTCGGCGATGCCCGCCGCAGTCAGATCGTAAGGGCAGTGGATGATTTTGATGTAACTGACCTGGTACCGGATGAACCGATGGTTATCATTATGACCAGACAGAATTACATCAAGCGTATGTCTGTCGATACCTGGCACGCACAGGCCAGAGGAGGCAAGGGCGTTATCGGTATCAAGACCAAAGAAGGGGACTACGTATGGAAGGTGCTTAACACCTCTACCCATCACAAGGTTCTGTTCTTTACCAATACCGGCCGGGTATACATGCGAAGCGCTATGGATATTCCGGAATCCAGCAACCGTAATTCCAAGGGCAGTGCGTTGATTAACTTCATTCCGTCACTGACACCGGGAGAAAAGGTTACGGAACTGTATGATATTGATGACAGTGAAGTGGATACCGCTAAGTATCTGTTCATGGTCACCAAGTTTGGCTATGTAAAGAAGACCTCTGTGGATGAATACAGAAATATCCGCCAGAATGGTCTGATTGCCATTAAACTGCGTGAAAATGACTCCCTGGTAACCGTTCTCCATGTATCTGGCGGAGAAAAGGTGTTCCTGGCTACCAAGAAGGGGATGGGTATCTGCTTCCCTGAAGAAGAGGTTCGCGCTATGGGACGGGCAACCGGTGGTGTACGCGGCATAGACCTTGGACGTGATGACGAAGTTATCGGCGCAGTTATCGCGGAACCGGACCGTGACATTATCACCATTTCCTCGGATGGACAGGCTAAGAGAAACCCGGTATCTTCCTATCGCGCTCAGAGCCGTAATGGCAAGGGCACCCGTAATTTCAAACGGGGATATGAAGTAGTAGCTGTCATCACCGCTGTAGATGATGATGACCTGGTGGGGGTATCCGAAAAGGGCGTAACCATCAAGGTAAGGGTAGCTGATATTTCCACGAAGAAGTCCAGAGGATCCCAGGGCGTAAGCATTCAGAACCTGGAAGAAGGCGACCGTGTAGCATCCATCGACGTAATCCCGAAGGATGACGAAGAATAAGGAAACCGCAGAATCGCAAGAATTTCTGTGTAAATAAAAAGGCATTAATCCATAAAATCTGTGGATTAATGCCTTTTTTGCCATGTAAATGAAGAAAACAGCTAAAAAAATATAAAAATTTTTATGCAAAATGCCCGGTATGTGGCTGGGGAACCGGAGATCGAGTATGCTTGAGTATGCTCAGGTAAAGACTAAAATGCATTTTTCTGTATTTGAATGAAAACAGGCAAAATATTATAAATTTATCGAAAAAGTGCTCATAAATATAACTTTTATGCATTTGTACACCGTTTTATGCACTTGAAATTCTTTGTTCTTTCTAGTACTATGGATTGCGGCCGATGAGGCCAAGAGACAAATTTTCAGGGCATGGACCGGTAATGCCCTGTATAAAGCCATTATATATGTATATAGCATCTCCTGACTTCAGTTAACAATTTAATCTTAACGACGTTGAGCTGTTCCAGATTCCAGAGAAGAACTGGATATATATCCTGGTTTGGGTCTGAATCCCCATATGATTTCTGGGAGTATACTATGAGCACAACTAAAAAAATGAGCGTTACGCAGTTAATTATCATTACTGCGGTAAACATGATGGGATCCGGTATTGTCATGCTGCCGGTAAAACTGGCGTAGGTAGGCGGATTATCCATAATTTCCTGGCTGGTTACCGCGGTCGGTTCCATGCTACTTGCCCATGCTTTCGCGAAATGTGGAATGTACTCACAGAAGCGCGGTGGAATGAACGGGTATGCGGAATATACCTTTGGCAAGGCAGGGAATTTCCTATGCGGATATTCCTATGGCATTTCTATTATTATTGCCAATGTAGCTATCGCCACTTCAGCGGTAGGCTACGGCGCCACATTCCTTGGTGCAGAACTTACACCATGGATGACCTGCCTGGCTACCATTGCCGTCCTCTGGATAGCCACTCTTCCCAACTTTGGAGGTCCTAAGGTTACCGGGAAACTAAGCTCTATTACTGTATGGGGGGTTATTCTTCCTATCCTGGCTATGTTAACCGTAGGCTGGTTCTATTTTTCCGGTGATCTTTATGCAGCAAACTGGAATGTTCATAATCTGCCATTTGGTGAAGCGGCAACTAATGCTATTACCATGACACTCTGGTCTTTCCTGGGACTGGAGTCAGCCTGCGCCAATGCAGATGCGGTAGATAATCCGGAAAAATCGGTTCCAACCGCGGTGCTGTGCGCTACCGCCCTCTGCGCGGTTATCTATATTGCCTCCACCAATGTACTGTTTGGTATGCTGCCAGCAGCAGATATTGAACAGAGCTCTGCACCTTTCGGGCTGGCATTCGCCCACATGTTTGGTCCTCTGGCAGGCCGGGTGATTATGGGGATGATGACCATTGCCTGCGGGGGATGCCTCATGGGCTGGCAGTTTACCCTTCCTAATATTTTCAAATCCATGGCCCGTGAAGGATTCATGCCATCCGCCTTCGCCTATACTAATCGGTTCGGTGCGCCGGCAAAGGGCATGCTGATACTGACATTGATTCAGACCGCTATGGCATTCATGGCCATCAGTCCGAACCTGAACCAGCAGTTTGAAATTCTTGTAAATCTGGCAACTATTGCCAATCTGATTTCTTATATTCTCTGCATGTCTGCAGTAAAGAATATTCTGATTACAGCCAACAAGCAGAAGGAGATGGCATTCTTACTCTTCGCTGCTACAGTTGGTGGCGTATATAGCCTGTATGCGGCGTATGCGTCTGGTTTTGAGGCCATGACTTTTGGTTCCCTGGTGGTATTCGCGGGAATGCTCTTCTATGGGTATATTTCCTCACGATATGACCTGGAAACCAGTAAGGCCTGATATATAGCCGGATCTTCTTCCGGCATTCCCCAAAATAAAACCCCGTATGAACCAATCATACGGGGTTTTATTGTCTTTATTCTTCCCAGTCAAACCAGGTCAGTGCCTTTTCCAGATCAAAGAACGATTTCCCGTCCCACAGGATATCTTCAGTCAGATGGTTCAGGCAGTCTTCCGGATCATCTGATTCATAGCTGTAAACCATACCCAGAAAATCAGCAAAAGGCTCTTTTGTATAATGATACTTCTCAACACTCACCGTATACGTGCCCCGCATAGGATTATGGCGAAGTCTGGAGAAACGATACACGTACCCTTTGTACCGTACACAGGCGTTGTCATCATACAGAGAATAAATAAAATCATCCACATTACCATTTTTCATAGACGGATACTCCTTAAGTAATCATTTCCTTTCATTATAAGGAGAAGGGAGTAAAGAGTCAAAAGGAATCAGGTTAAAGG
>ERZ1026901.1017-NODE-1017-length-18015-cov-87.800390_pt1 | contig 18015 bp, 18 predicted proteins | sample MGYA00380179_ERZ1026901 | MGnify/ENA primary metagenome ERZ1026901 (study PRJEB33269, sample SAMEA4719815) | human gut metagenome | biome: human-associated habitat; feature: organic feature; material: feces | place: Cameroon | collected 2013-10 ... | reverse complement strand
GCAAAGGTATAATGATGAATAAAAGTGGACAAGGCGGCATCGCGGATACGCTTACAAAAAGCGATAGTTATTCTTCGTTTCCTTCTGTATGCACTTCTCCATTTTGAGGAGTCTCTTTTTCTTTATATTCTCTTAACTCCTGCTCAACCATATCAAGACGTTTTCTTAATTCCTCAACAGAGGGCAATTTGTCTTTTATCTTTATTCCTTCGTAAGTGGCAACACCCATTGGGTTTTGAATGCTGTCAAAAGCCCACTCAACCTTTGTTTGGTCCTTTGACTTACATAGAAGAAGCCCAATAGTAGGATTGTCTTCTGGTTGACGAAGAAGTTTGTTGCATGCCGTCACATAGAAATTCAATTTGCCTACAAACTCAGGTTTAAAATCAACAACCTTTAATTCAATAACCACATAGCAACGAAGCCGAATATGGTAAAACAGCAAGTCTGGGAAATAGCCCTCGTTGCCAACGACAAATTCAGGCTGTCTTCCGACATAAGTAAACCCACTTCCAAGTTCAAGCAGGAATCGTGTAATGTCTTTTGCAATGGCTGATTCCAAATCATGCTCGTCGTATCCTCTCTCTAATGTAACGAAATCGAGGCGATATGGATCCTTCAACACATTCATAGCCAACAGACTTTGGTTTGTTGATAGCTGTGATGAAAAGTTGGTTAAAGCATTCCCATACTTGGAAAAGTCATCATTATCTATAACATCTTCCAATTCTCGTTTGCTAAGTCCCTCATCAATAACACGCGCCATATAATAGAATGCTTCTTTGATGGATTTGCATTTAGAAATCAGCGTTAAATGGTGCTTCCATGGCACAATTCCAAACACGGGCAGCATTCCTCCTTCTGCTAAGATGGCGGAAATTTTGTCTGCCGAAACGATTTCTGCACCTAGTTGGTGCAATTTTATAGGATTCTGATTTTCAGCCTCTTGTAATTTTGCACCTACCTGGTGCAAAATTTCCTTATGCTCTTCATCAACCATATAAAACTCATACCACTCCTTCATGTAGTAGAGGTTTCTCACAGAGAATCCTTTCACGTCAGGGTAAGCAGCTTTAAGGTCAAGGCACAGTTGGTTTACGGTGCCAGAACCCCATCTCGACTCCGCCCTTTTCTGTACGATGTCACGTCCTAAAAGCCAGTTGAATTCCAAAGCTCCATAATTGCTTTGCATCACTACACGATTGCGGATAGCTTGATAGCGACTCTTTATCTCTTTCAGCCATTCCACATAATCGTTGTCACCATGAAAATTTTTGGAGGTGACGAAATATGGTTTGTTGTTATCTGCCATATTGTTTCTTTATTATGCCTTATTTTATTTGGAAGTCAGAAATACTATCATTCCCAAAATAACAAAAAGGGTAATATTTACGATTAAACTATACTTCAATTTATTCTCAACATTGTTTAAAGATTTTTTGAATGTTTCTGTTGATTTGGAAAGTTCATGTATTGCAGAATTTGCCGAATCAACAATTACCTTTCTATCTTTATCGAAAGCTGTAGCTTTCTGATTGTAATCTGTTCCTATAGCTGTAACAAGTTCTTTGACTTTTGTAGTCAAGTTTCCCAGTTGAGCCACATATTCGGATGTTGAATTGTGTAATCCATCATACGAATTTATAGTCCTTTCTACTTGCTTTCGAGCTGAGTCGATATTTTTAAGACCTTGCTCCAACTCCTTCAGGGAGTCATTGATTCTTTGGTCAATCATTTTTCTGTATATTTATTTTTGATGTTACTAAATGCTTTTACATGTTCTTCCAATTGGATTGCCAACTGGATTTTGTTTATGTATTCTTTATCTTTTAGAGCAGCATGCTTGATAAGAAGTTGCGTAAATTCATCTATCAGGGCTGACTTACCTTCATCCATATACTGTTCATACACAGCTTTATAATCATTGTAGAGTTCATCTTCCAGCATTTCGTTTGCCTCTTGTCCAAGATATAGGATGCAGAATACATTGAGAAGGTTTAATACAGGATTCATTTCCGCAATGGCACGACGTATCAATCGAACAGCACCTTGAAGATGTTTTATATTATCCATTTGCGAGTCGTTGTTTACGATTTCTGCATCCACGACTCTCATATACTTTCTCACAAGTTCAAAACTTGTAATCTTATCTTCTGAATAAATATCGTGGCTTGTGTCATCTTTCAATGAGAAAGGCACATCCTGTTGTAAGTTGGAATCGTATGTAACAAATCCCTCACGCGCATATTTAGAATTGAAGTAATAATAAATGAAGTCTTTGAGCTCCTCATTTGTTTCCTTCCAATCCTTTTTTGAGCTAATGGCCATATTGCAGAACTGCTCCATATCAAGGATTCCTCGTGCTCGCTTATCGGCAATACTCTTATAAATAAAAGAAGTAAGGTGCTTCAAGCAAGCCATGATTACTCCTTCGGTATTGGCAAGCTTCCTAACCTCTCCCATCATACTTTTAACCCTTTCGGTAGAATAGTATTTACGATAGTATAACCTGAGATGTTCGAGATATTCTGATTCATCTTGGCAAATCGTCGTGATACGGAAAGTTCGTTTTGAATAGTCTTCTGTGAAATCATCAATTAGGCCTATAACACACATTCTATAAATAGCTTTCTGTATGGCATCCTTATAAACAGCAGAACCATAATCACGGATATAGCTATATCCACGACTATTTTTTAAATTTCTGGCATTATATGTATTGAATACAGGCATATTTTTTGTAGAAAGATACTGATTATATCCATCAAGGACTTTCTCATCTTCTTCGTATGATATATAATAAGTTAATATATGCCCCTTTTCATATCGCTTTATAAACTTGACAATGCCTTGTGAATTTGCAATACACGGCTTGTCTACGTCATAAAACTCCTCATTACTAATCTTTACTTGTAGGTTATTCATAAGTAGTTCCATGACAAACAATTCAAACTCTTCACCAAGAAAGTTGCTATCATAGAAGAATTTGTTATTCGTGTAATCTGCAGAAAAATCTTGCCATTCATCAGTCTTTACATTTTTCACCCAAAATTTCTTCGGAGAATACATGATCGTAGCTAATGCCATCTTCTTGTCACGCCCTGCACGTCCAGCCTCCTGCACAAAAGACTCCAAAGACCCTGGGTAGTTCAAGTGGAATGTCATTCGCACATTAGACTTGTCGATACCCATACCAAAAGCCTTTGTCGCAACCATTATGTTAGTCCTACCCTTAAGAAAAGAATCTTGACAGGCTGTATCATCACCACCTTTATATGTTGAAATGCTTCTTAACCCATGATTACGAAGACTAGCTTCTACTGTTGGAACGCTAAGATTTGCTCTATCTGATGCTCGTGTACAAAATACGATACCAGCAGTGTTGGTATTAGTATGGTTGTACCACTCATTCTCTACATCAACACCAAGGTTTGTATGGCGTATTTTATCTATAATTGTAGAATCTATCAAATTCTCACGTTCGACAAATCGCTCTTTGATGTATTTTACAGCACTATTATTTTGTATATCGACTATCTTTTGCGTAGCATCACTTATCACTTCGAGAAGTTTTTCTTCCTTTATATCTCCAACAGCCCACGCATTCGGTGCATCTTTTGCATCAACCTCATATACATTATATTGAAGCTCAAGACGATTTGTATTTTCATACCTAACAGTTGCATCATCCTCTAAAGAATATGCATTTGGACCAGACAATTCACGTTCTACATCGGCAAGGACATCGAATGATGCCGTTGCTGTAAGACCAAACAATGATATATGGTTATCTTCTCCTTCCACTTCTTTTGGAAGTACATAATTGAATAAGTTTCTGCCAAGATGAAGATATGCAAGACGGAAATCATGTCCCCACTCAGATACACAATGAACCTCGTCTATTACACCATAAGAGAAATATACACCTGATTCACGCATAGAGCGTAAAACATCACGAAATCTGTGAATACTTAAACGTTCTGGTGATAAGAACATTATTTGAACTTGCGAACCCGTCAATGCAAGTTCACGTTTTCTGCCTTCCTCATAATTCTTAGTGATGTCACTGTTGATGTATGATATACAGTCTATACCAATATTTAACAACCCATCATATTGGTCTTTCATCAAACCTTTCAATGGGTCCACAACAAGTGTAACCGATGGTTGTAACATAGCCGCAAGCTGATAAGTCAAAGACTTACCACCTCCTGTTGGAAGCAAACCAATTACGCTTTTTAATTGGAGGGCTCTATTTAATATAGGTAACTGTCCTGGTCTGAAATCTTCTTTTCTAAAGATGAGATTTAAGAAATACCTAAGTCTTGAGCAATTATCTTCAATCTTATGATATATTCCGTAACTGTCTTTTTCTACAAATGGCTTATAGTTAATACGCTCAGTTGTATAAAGAATTCGGTCTTCATACACTTTTTCTGATGAACGCACAATGAAATAGCAATCATTTAAAACATTAAATCTAGAGAAAGTAACCTCTTTTGCATTGCATAGTTGACCTATTGAAATGTCAATAATTGCATCATATTCTATTCCCGAAGAAGCATTATCTTTGATGCAAACAGACAATTTGGGCAATACCATATCATCAAAATCTTTAGTCATAGCTATGAGATTATGGTAAGTCTCTGAAAAATCCTCTAAAGAAATCTTTGCTACAGAAGTGTTGTCCTCTATGATGAGAATTTTCCATTCCAGCTTGTTTGTATCCAGTCGTTCGGAAATTATTGCTTCAATAAATGTCTTCTGGATACGTGCAATGGCGTTAAGACTCTTTGCTTTTTGAGTATCAGACATATTAGACACATAATCCAGTATTTTTTTACTTGCCAAAGTTGGACAACCTCGTGAAATCAGATTGCTCATTAATGCATAGACTGGACATAAATTCTTATGAGCAGTTATATCAAAAGGAGCTAATATTTCAAACGCACTCTCTTTAAGGGACGATTTTGTTATCGTGTCTGTAAAGGATGCAAAATACTGAATAGGTGCAAAATATTTGTATTCATGCAGAATCTCAGACGTTTGTGAAAGACTATAACTGAAACTATTAATCAAGCAACCATATGCTTTACGGTTAGGATGGAAACCGAAATTAGTCTCTCTAAATTTAGTAAAGATATGAATATGATTTTCTACGAAATAGTTGCGAAAAGATAATATTCGGCTTTCGTTAAGATTGGCAGGTCCAATACAAAGTACAATATGCTTTTGACCTGAAGAGGTTATCATTTTTGAAACGCCCTTCAAGCTCACTGCTTCAATATCAAGTATGTTAGAAAATATGTGGATAGCGGTTGGCTGTTCTACATTTATAGAAGTGATACAATTGCTATTGTCTCCATTGTCCGATGGTAGATACTTTGAGACTGCAATAACATCAGCATTATAATCTTCCAATGCTTTTTTTACATGTATGACAGCTCTATCTCTTGCAATATTAGAAGGCTCTTCAAGGACAACTTTACAGAGTTTTCTGAGCATATTATGTTGACGGAGCTTTTCTATTACAGCCATTGTTCCTATACCCTGACCACATCCCCAATCGTAAATTTCAATGCCGCCAGTTAAATATGAATAAGGAAACTCCTTTTCATCCAAAGCACGCATAAGCTTATGACGATGCATAGGGCCATATGCAGACATGTAAGCACAACACTGCTCTTCTGTTTCTAAGACTGCAGTGCCATGCTCCAACGTACGTCCTTGACCATCCATGTACCTCCATGGTTCTAATTTATATCGATTAGGTACGTACTTGTTGGAAATCCGAATAATCTCATTGATTGTCAGATTGTCTATTCTATGAATGTCGTCTATATAGCTCATTTTCCAGTAATTGTTTCACTCCAAGGATTTTCTTTGTGACATTTATAATTCATTACCGCAGCCTGCTTGCTCGCATTTGCATAGCAATATTCGCAACCATGCACACAAGTATTGTATTCACCTATGTCCTTGCTTTTTATACAACCACAAAATGCTCTTTGGCCTTTGTCCTTGTTGTCTCCATGAAGTGCATACATTCCATTAGGAAGTATGATAGCACTATCTGGTAAAGGCTCAGAGTCTCCAAATAGGCTTTTTTGTGGCATGGGATAGAATTTGACTTTTAGATAATCCATTAATTTTTTGTCATCATAGGCTAACTTAATGATAAGTTCATCATCAACACAATGATTCTTTTTAACTCCAAACTCTGTCAGGTCTATTTTCTCTCCACATGTTGCCAGCTCATATCCCCATTTTTGATTAAGTACAGATAATCGACGAGCGAACTCTCGCATTTGATTTTCTTGCCAATCTATATAATTTATATTGGCTTTTTGAAGATTGGCTTGCACCTTGCGATAGGAAAGTATATCGGCAAAACTAAACACAAGTTTCTCCGTATATCCCAGTAGCTGGTTACCAATATTTTCAACTTTATCAAGCAACTTATCGATATTTATGTTATCTGTGAGAACTAAAGGGTCAAAACGCCAAATCACATGCCCCTTACCAAGAGCATTGGTAAGTTGTTTGAATGTTTCTATACGTTGTTTTAGAGGAGGTACATTCTTTTCCAACCCTTCTTCCTCATAATCATTCAATGAGTATTGGATATAGCATCCTATTCCACGTTGTTTGAGGACAGGCAGATAACGCAACAATGGCTTAGGGTTCTTCGACCAAAACACAATAAACCGTGTGTCCTTGTAAGACACATAACTTTTCACCCCATTAAAAGGATTTGTCCATGCGGAATAGCCAGCCTTATCAAGACGATAAAAGAACCAATCTGCATAGAAAGCAGGTATGTCCGTGCTTCGACTTGCAGAAACAAGAATAGGAACTTGCATATCTACAAGTTCCCCATTCTCACGTGGAAGTTTTTGTTTAGCCCATGTTGCCATATTCGCTAAAGATTAATAGTCATTTAAAATCGAGCCGATAATAGCAGATATAAAAGACATTTTACGAATAATATCTTCAGGAGCTATTGTCGCGAATTCAAAATCTGTTTTTGCTGATTCATATGCTAATTTCAATTTAGGCGATATGATATTAGGATGAACTCTTACAACAGGAGATACAATTGTTGCAGCGAAGAAAGCAAATTCTCTTATTAGGTATTCTGCTCCTTCATTATATTCCTTCTGCGAGAACAAATTACTGTGTATTGGATGCATTTGAGCTTTATAAAGGATATCCTCAATTTTGGGTTTAAGGCTATTTTTTCCATAGCTGCATGTTAAGAATAAATCCAATGCTGCGGCAATGTAATCCTGTTTCGTTTGCGCTGTTTTGAAGTATTCTGCAATACAATAAAATGCGTTTTCTGCCCATACTTCCCGTATGTCAGAATCATTCATCCAATCAAATTGTAAGCATAGGTTAAATACTTCACAAAGTCTATCTTTTTGAGAGAAACTAGTAATAAGCACACCACTTCCGGGGTTGTTTAGTAAAGATGCAAATTGAAATAATTCATTTTGCAATAGAGAAATATTTCCAGCCTCAAAAGTCGATATTGCTTTGTCAACATATGGTTTAAGCGTTTCTTTAGACTCTTTTTGTTCCATACGTTTACGTTGTTCTGCCAATCGTCGCTGTTCTTCTACACGACGCCTTTCTTCTTGTTGAAGACGCAATTGTTCTTGTCGTGCTTTCTCTTTCTTTTTATTGTTTAAGAAATCGAATATTCCCATATCAAAAAGTTAGTCCATCAGTAGCCTATAGGACATATTAGTTAAACGAAAAGCGTGGCACTGCTATAACCACGTCTTAAAGTGCAGGCCCTGAGAAAACCTTAATCAACAGATATGGTAAAGCAGCCCACGCTATAACGTGGGAACTGCCATGCCAATTCTTGTTGATTTTGTGTTTCAGTTTCTCAGGCTTTGCACTTACAAGAGTAGCATAACGCTCCTAATATTTCTTAATGTCTGGAAATGGTTATACCAAATCCAATAGCAAAAATACAGAAAATATCTGTAAAACATGAAGGAAATTCTGAAAATCAACGAAAACATTACGAAAAACTTCGTTTTTAGACTTAAGAGCAAAATATTATGGGGGAACGTGCGTACTTTAATTGTTTAAGTTCCAATATGTTTTGAAGAACGAATCCGAGTGAATCAACGAATCCAGCTCATGGTAACGCTCCTTTCTCTTTTCATCCATGATAACCTTCTTGTAGAAAATGCGGTTGGTCCTGTCAAGATCCATAACCCTACTTTGATAGAGAGATGAAAAGAGGACACAGGCGATAATGCCAAGAATGACAAGATACCATTGGAGTAATCCCCATTTGGCAGTCCGTTGTTTGAATCTATTCCATCTGTAGAGCCACCACGATTTCAGTGTAGGTGGAGAAGTTGGTTTGGGACTTGTGATGGTTTGCAGGGCATCGCCCCATATCCTCAAAATCGCATGTGCTTTTTCTACAGATTCATTCTCATCAATGATTTTCATGCCGATGTAACGGATTGTCCGTTGGATTTCTAACGAATATTGTGGAGCCCATTCTGCTACTTGCTCAATGGTCATTAAGCCTTGCGCTTTTCGCTTTTGCAGATACACGTTGCGTTTGCACTCTCTTTCTTTTTCGTTTTTTTTCAAGTATTTTTCTATTTCTTCAACATACAGTTCAATGAAGATAGTCCCCATGCGTTTGAGGACCTTGTCCGATAGTAGTTCTGTAGAATCAGACATGGCGTTAAAATAACTATCCATTTCTTCATGGACTGCACTTTTTATCTCGTCATAAGGAAAGGAGGCTGCTGAGGTACTTGAAACAGGCGTTATTTGTGCGACCTCCTCTTTCGCTGCCAACTTCGCTAATAGATTTTCTATATTACCAAGTCTCTGTTCTGTTGCGACATTATTGTTTTTGATGACAGACAAGTCATCAAGTATATCCTCTAACTGTTCGTTTGATTTAGCCATATTATAGTGATATTTTAAATTTTTATTATCGTCTGCCTCTTCCGAAGCTGCGACTTCTACTGCTATATTTTTTCTTGTATTTGTCATCATCTCCCCAACCAAGTTTAGAAGACGTGCCTCCACCACCTGCAGATATGGCAGGTTGATATGGAGGGAAGAGAATGGCTCCGAGAGAAGCAAGTCCTACTTGAATTGCTCCTTTACCTATATCAGAAACATCATCTGCTGCTTGGTACAATTCATTAAAGAAGTCTTGTCCCAAAGTCTGTTCGTTGCCACACATTTGCGGGGCATCATACATTCTTGCTTGGGCTTGCCAGGGGAAACGTAAATCGAAATCGGGAAATACTCTATCTATATCTCTTACCTCATAGGCATTATGCAAATCATACCATTCTTGCCGAGCATCGTCATACATATCTCTTGCCTGTTCATGAACGATAGCTATAGGGTTGCCAAGTTTCTTGCAAATACATGCAAGAGTGAGTGATGAATCCAATTGCTTGCCACTATAAGAGATGGCATGTTTCATCTTGCTGCTGATATTTTCCTTGGCAAGAGTGAACGATATTCCTTCTATACCGTTTGTCTTAGTATTATATCGGAAGCGCAAACGGATTCCTGCTTTTGACAATTCATTCTCAAATTCTTTCCAATTTCGAGAGACTTGCAACGATTCGCTTACTCGATGCAACATCTGATAACGAATGGCATCCATTGAGCGAAGTCTTCTTTCTTTGATAGCCTCTTTTCCTCTTGCGATATATAAGCCATATTGCTCAGTCAATTCCTTGCAGACTTTTATGTTCTTGTCTTTCTCATGCGAGTCTTTGGTGCATTTACCTTTAAAGTTTACTCGATTAACCATGATATGAACATGTGGGTGCTCTTTGTCAAAATGACGGAATGCAACAAATTGATTGTCGTCATATCCCATGCGTTTCAAGTAATCGTTGACTATTTGCCCTAACAGATTGTCATTGATGCGTAGCGCATCATGGGGTGAAAACGATAAGATAAAGTGTCCTACAGGTTTCTTGGTTCGAGCACTCAAACCTGCCTGCATCACAAAACTATCTGTTATGGTTTGGTTATTCGTAAGATTGACTCCGTCGCTTGAAGCAACCAGTGTCGCATTTTTGCGTGGGTCGTTGATGTAGCTGATGAGCCCTCCGAATGATGCTCCATGAAGAATTTTACCATACATACGCTGTAGTATTTTGTAGTTTAACTTTGATTTTCTGATTCGTCTTTGTCTTCTTTCTCTTTGATTTTAAGACGAGCTTGATGGAGAATAGCATTGACTCCATCAAGGGCTTCGTTGGCTTTGTCTGCAATGGTCATAAGACCTGTTTGGTGAGCAAGTTTGACCAAGGTATTGATGTTCGTTCCAAGATTATTCAAGTCTCTTATCTCTTTCATCAACTCCTTCGAAACCGGTTGGCGTACGATGGCATGAAGTGCGCCTTCACGAATGTAGGTACTTATGGGCATCTCTCCAGCCTTGCGTTTGATACGGACAAACTGTTTTGGTGTGAAACGAACTGGTATGGGCTTGCCATACTTTTCCTCTTCTGGGAGAGGCTTGCGTCCTCCTGGATTGTTGATAACATGTTTTGCCATTATATCTCTTATTCTTTTTGATTCCAGTTCTTGAGGGGACAAGTTTCTCAATAGGTATTAACCTTTGCCATATGCTTGATAGGCAAAGGCAATAGCACAATCGGATATACCGATTGCTACTGTTTTCGTATATCGAAAACACAAACTTGCTCCCGAAAGAACTTCCTTAAATGATTACACTTGTTTTTGACTATTGTAGAAACCTAATTTACCGTTTGAAACCACAACTCAGAATCTGCCCTTGACTATTCATCCTTTTACAAAGGAACTCGTTCAAGTCTTTAGCTTCTCCATATTCCTCAGAAGCATCTATCACATTGCCCTTGCACAAAATTCTGATTTGTTCTGTGGCATCGTGTCCAGCTTTATCGTTGTCCAAATGACAATAGACGGAGTCATATCTGTTCAAGTAGTCTATTGACTTGGGAACATTGATAACTGAATTAAGGACAATGGCATCGCAGTCTCCATGTAAAACCACATAGGATAAGAAGTCGATGAATCCTTCAAACACATGGCAATCTTTATAGCTTTTGGATATGGCCGAAATGTCTTTTGGTGAGATGCACCCCTTGAAGTAAGCATTGCGAATCTCGTAACCTCCAGAGCGGTTAGGAAAACCTACGGCAAAGTAGCTCTTATCGCGGTTTTGGTAATGTACCTCCTTGCAATATTGGCTTGCCACTTGCTGAGTTATACCACGATTCCCGAGGTATTTTAACAGGGCAGAATTAACCAAACTCTTTACTTCAACATTGCTGTAAGTTTCAGAGCCTTCCCTTGTCGTTTTGGGAGTTGAGGGAAACGAAGTCCTAATGCCGCTAAGACGATGAAGATAATCCTGAAAGTTTTTTGGATGGTACAGTAAATTGACCAAAGTAGCAAGTCCACCACCTTTACCCAAACCAAAATCATACCACACATTTTTATCCACATTAACCTTGAAGGATGCAGTATTCTCATTATGCAATGGTGACAGATACCACCAATTAGCCCCTTTCTTTGAAATCGGCAGATAACCTTTGTCTGCAAGGAAATCTGCTATCTTTATATTCTTATTGTCGAGTGAATTCATTATTCTTATATTGTTGAACTGTTGAATTGTTGAGAATATATAATGAAAAGAGAAAGACGTTGAGCCTTTGTTGAACTTTTGTTGAAGCATAAGTGTCTATGCCTCTGTACCTAACTTTTTCTTTTCATCATTTCAACAAATCAACAGGGATTATATGTTTAATGATTCTATGAACTCCTTAGTCACGGTATAGTAACGGCCCACCCGATTCACTGCACCAAATTTTGTTGGCTTCGAGTAGTCGTATTGGTATGTCGTATATGAGAGTGCGTTTGGCGCAGGCTTCAATCGCCATAACTCCTTTACAACTTTGCGAATATGCCATAGTTCGACCTTTACCCCATTAAGCGAAAGCAATGGCAGTAGGTCTTGTGCTATAAACGAGACCTTGTCCACTTTCTGACATTCCATAATGTTGCGCAATAACTCTACGAGATCAATCTCCGTATGGTTGCGGTTGCATTGCATGATGCGTTCCAAAGCATCCGTATGAATAAGCGTAGGATTAAACCACATACGACTCTCTTTAGTGCTATATAGCACCCGATGCTGCAAGTAATACAAGAAAGCTGGAATTTGCGCTTTCAACTTCTGCAAGAAGTTCGTATCATCGCTTTCCAACGGCATTATCTTACGCACCCAATAACGTGTCTCTCCTGTATCAATGATAACTGGGAAAAGCTCATTATTGGAGCACAAGACGAACTTAGCAAAGAAATTTACTTCTTGTCTGTCCTTACCTTTGGCTTCAACCTTGTATGTCTGTGCTGTGCTCAAATTCTTTAGGCGTTCTGAGTCTTCTCGTCGGCATAGCAGCACCTCGTCAACAACAATAAGCAACTTACCTGCCCAATCTGCATTAAATTGGCTTCGGAAGTCCTCATTGGTATTGAAAGTTACATTGTCTTCAAACATCGCCTTGAGAAAATTCAAGAAAGTAGTCTTGCCTGTATTTCGCTCTTCTGATACCAACAGTAATATTGGTAGCTTCTGCGTAGGTTTGGCATAGAGCAACTGCATGTAATCCATCCCTAACTCAAATTGTTCACCAAAGATATGGTGTATCAGTTTCATAATGTCTGGAAACTCTCCTTCTGATGGTATGTGGTCAATGGGCTCATACAAATTGTAGAAACCGCCAATCTCTTTATGATAATCGGTATGGCTGGGAACAGTACAAAAACCGTCATATTTCCGAATAGGTGGCGTATTGTTCTTGCCATAATCCTGTCGGATAGTGCCAAAGCTCCATGGGATGCGACGCAATGTGCAAGTACCATTAGCTAAAGGTTGTTGGGCAATCTTGTACAGACAAGTACCCACTCTGATATATTCTTCTTTATTTCCTTCCATTACGCTTATTGTTTATAAAAGCCATGGCTTCGTTCTCCAAATCTGCTTCCGATTTTCGATAAGTACCGCTTTTCAGCCATTCTTCGATTTCTGTCTTGTTAAAAATGATATTCTTTCCTTTCTTATGAAATGGTATTTTTCTTGCACTCGTCCAACCATAAATGGTCTGCTCTGCCGGGTGAGTAGGCAAAAACTCTATGAGATCAGCTACATTAAACCATTGCTGTTCTTCACTCTTCTTTGGTGGTATCAGTTTGTCCACCTTATCGCCCAACTCATTAAGTTTGGCATACATGACAGCCAACATCTGAGGCATGTCATTAAACGTGATGTTTTCTTGTTGCATATTTATCAATATTTGTTTCTGTGTGCAAAGGTACATCTACGTTTGTGTGGCAATACGTGGGGTTTTGTGGGGATATAAAAATGACAGATGCGCTATTCGCTTGATAATAAGTGAATAACGCATCTGCCAATAGTTAAATAGTGTAAGTTTTGTGGAAAAGTGTGGAATGGTGGGGATATCCACACTTAGTAACTCCTTTTTATGGATTCATCTATTATTTCTTTGTATTCTTTGTTCTTTTCCGAAACTCCAACACTAAGGAAATCTTTATGATGCTTGTCGTAATATTCCATAGAAATATCGCATAGTTCCAACATACTTTCAATCCAATGTTTTGGGGAATCTGACAAAGCTATGGTGTGTGAAACAGCAAACAACATATAGCAAATACGTTGTTTTTGTCGAGGCAGTGGATGGACTTTGGCTTTATCTAATTTGAGATTCAAAAAATTGATGAAGTCGCTTGCGGGCATGTGCTTGAACTGCTTGCCATTACAGGTCTGATAAATCCCAACACAAACGCCAAGGTTGACAATATCCCTCAACTGAGCTATTTCTTTCAGTATTAAAGATTTATCAATCATGTCTATACCTCCTTCTCCAAGTGTTCTCCATTTTTTAGGATGACATATACCAACTTTGATATTTTACGAATCAGCAACTCCAGAAATTGCATCTCAAAGTAATGCACCTGTCCACACTTCAATTGTTCCTGCCGATATATGCTATATAGTTTTTCTCCTTGCTTATGTGCTTCGTCGTATGCCAACTTTATATTGTCGCACTGTGCATCCAATGTCTTGAAGTCCTCTGAATTGAAATCCATCATATCAAGTCTGTTACTTTCTGTTTGGTACTCTCTCCACAGATTCGTTGCTTTATCTTTGGCTGCATCCCATCTCTCTTTATATTCTTTCAAGTGAGACTGCTCCATATTTATGAAGTCCAATGCGTTCCAAGTACTCAAATCAAGAGAGACAAACTTATCCACCTCCTTCTTTAAGCCTATAGCGCTTTCATAGAGGGTTTTCCCGTCTTGACGTGCCAAATTCTCAACATTATCAATGATGCCGTTGGTGTTCTGATAATCGTGATAGAATTGTGCTATCACACAAGCATCGGCAAATGTAATGTCTGACACATTTGTCCGTGATGCTATGATATGGTTTACTCTTTGTAAACGCTTGAATATTTCTTCAATTATGTTTGCCATATATAATACTGGTGAATATGTTACTTGATAGCAGCCAAATCTATCTTGATTGCATCGGCTGCATTCTCTTTCTTTTCATCTACCACTTTTGTGTATCTCTGCGTTGTACGAACATTGGTATGTCCCAACATCTTACTTACCGTGAAAATGTCTGTGCCATTGCTCAACTGGAGCGTAGCATAAGTATGGCGGAAGCAATGCACAATTTAAGCAAAAGCAACGGAAAGTGAATATGAGAGGAATGAACTGCAAGTGGTTGAGAATGAGCAATATTTCATAATTCTGCCAATTGTCTGCAAAGCAAAGCCGAGCAGGATATTGAGTTATTTCAGTTACCAAACCGTTAGCGGTCTGTTACCGAAACCAACACTGCTAACGAGGTGAAAAACAAATAGTTTGTCACCAGTGTTTGTTGCACTGTTCTGCACAACTTTCAATGACGGAGAATGCTTACTGATTGATTATTTTTGCAAACTAAAAAAGTAAGCAGATGAAAGTTGAAAAATTCAAGGTGTTGCTCTACCTCAAAAAGAGCGGATTGGACAAGAACGGTAAGGCTCCCATCATGGGACGCATCACCCTCAACCGAACAATGGCGCAGTTCGGTTGCAAGTTGTCATGTACGCCAAAGTTATGGAATCCACGTGAGAGCAGACTTGACGGCAAGAGCAAGGAGGCTGTGGAAGTGAACGCCAAGATTGACAAGCTGTTGCTGGCAATAAACTCAGCCTACGAGTCACTTGTGGAGCGCAAGACGGATTTTGACGCAAAGGCGATAAAGGATCTGTTTCAATGCAGTGCAGACACTCAGATGACCTTGTTGAAGCAGCTTGACGCCATCATTGCGGACATTGAGTCAAGAATCGGCATCGACTACAAGAAAGGCACGCTTCCAAACTACCAGTACACTCGCCTGACATTGGGATTGTTCGTCAAGAAGCGTTATGGAACTGACGATGTGGCATTCGGTGAGCTTGACGAGCAGTTTATTCGTGAGTACATGGACTTTTGTTTGGACGAGAGAGGTCTTGCACTTGATACAGTTCGCCACTATCTCGCCATCTTGAAGAAGACCTGCCGAATAGCTTTCAAGGCAGGACACTCCGAGCGTTATCATTTCATGCACTTCAAGCTACCTCAAAAGAAAGAGAATCCACCAAAGGCATTGACACGTGAGGACTTCTTGAAAATCCGTGACCTCGAAATACCAGAGCGCAGAAAGTCATTGGCTCTGACTCGTGACCTTTTTCTTTTCGCTTGCTATACAGGCACGGCTTATGCCGATACAGTTTCCATCAAGGAAGAAAACCTCTATCGTGACGAGGAGGGAAGTCTTTGGCTGAAATATCACCGTAAGAAGAACGAAATGCTTGCACGTGTGAAATTGTTGCCAGAGGCGATTGCCATGTTGGAGAAATACAAAGACCCGACAAGAAAGACATTGCTTCCTTGGCAAGAGTACTGTATATTGAGAGCCAACATGAAAAGTCTTCGTGTCCTCACAGGCATAAGCATGGATTTGGTCTATCATGTCGGGAGACATAGTTTCGCATCGCTCGTTACCCTCGAAGAGGGGGTACCAATAGAGACTATCAGTAAGATGCTCGGTCACAACAACATACAGACCACGCAAATCTATGCACGTGTCACTCCTAAGAAGCTATTTGAGGATATGGACAAGTTCATCGAAGCCAACAAGGACTTCAAGTTTGTCCTGTAACATTTTCAATCACCAATACAAGAAAGGAACATAACAATGAGAAGTACATACAAGCAGTTCTATTATATCAACCGTGGCAGGGTTAAGGCTGACGGCACGACATCCATCTTTTGCCGTATCACCATTGACGGAAAAGTATCTGCCATTGCAACAGGGCTTTACTGCGCTCCAGAAGAATGGGACACAAAGAAAGGTGAAACCAAGAACGCAAGATTGAGCGGACAACTGCAAGCATTCAGACAGAGAATAGACGAAGCCTATGAGTTGGCGGTTAAGGACAGGGGCATTGTCACTGCGGAGATACTGAAGAATTCCATCACAGGCGCAGGTTCTATCCCGAAAACATTGCTTGCCACAGGTGAGGAAGAACGTGAGCGACTCAAATTGCGCTCTGTTCGTATCAACTCTAATTCCACGTTTCGCCAATCGAAGGTCTATCAACTCAACTTGCGTGAATTTATCGAGTTGAGAGGAATGAAAGACATAGCATTTGAGGACTTGACGGAGGAGTTTGGCAATTCCTACAAGCTGTATATTAAGGGTAAAGGGTATAGCGCATCCAGTACCAACCATAACCTCTGTTGGCTGCAACGTCTGATATATATTGCTGTTGACAGAGGCTTGCTAAAGTTCAATCCCCTGGAAGATGTCAAATACGAAAAGAAAGGGGCTCAAAAAAACAGGCACATTTCAAGATGTGATTTGAAACGCATCATGGAAACTCCTATGGAGGACAAGGGATTGGAGTTGGCACGGAGAATGTTTGTCTTCTCCAGTTTGACAGGCTTGGCTTATGTCGATTTGCGCAACCTGTATCCACACCACATCGGGACAACGGCAGATGGTAGAAAATACATCCGTGAGAAAAGAGCCAAGACCAATAATGAAGCATTCATTCCCCTGCATCCGATAGCCGAGCAGATAATGTCGCTCTATAACACTATTGATGAAAGCAAGCCTGTGTTCCCCTTGTCGAACCGTGATAGAATGTGGTTTGAGTATCATGCGCTTGGTGTAGCCTTGAACATTGAGGAAAGTCTTTCTGCACACGTAGCAAGACATACATTCGGAGTAAACATGGTAACTTCGGGTATATCAATGGAAAGCGTTGCCAAGATGATGGGACATTCCAACCTGCGAAGCACCCAAATCTATGCAGTCATCACAGATAACAAGATTTCCAAGGATATGGACAAGCTGATGCAGCGTAGAAATACAAAAGGTGCTAACGAAAAGAGAAATAAGGAGGACAAAAAATGAACAGAGGAATTATTTCTATAAGTGAGAGCGGTTTGGTTACAATGCCGTCCGCTCCAGTTTGGATGAGTTTGCAGGAGATTGCCGACATGTATAATGTGTTCGGCTGCTATGTGCGCAAGGCTGTCAAGGCTGTATTCAAGGACGGCATTCTGAAAGAGCAGGGTGTGCGCCGTCATGTCAGGAAGAACGACCGCATCAGCTATGATGTGTATAGCCTTGAACTCGTCATTGCGGTAGCCTTCCGTATTGACAGCATTGAGAGCAGAGCCTTTCGGGAGTTCATCATGCAGTCCGTCATCGGCAGGAAGACAAGCCGCACTAAACTGGTCTGTATCTTTACAGAGAACGCAATGGCATAGACCTGCCATAAAGCAACGTTCCTTGGAGGCTTTGCGCCTCCAGCCACTTGGGCGAACCTCCGCAGTGTGTTTTAGCATGGTATTAGATTTATACAGGTAACACAAATGATACCC